>Ga0209589_1007914_pt1 | contig 16814 bp, 8 predicted proteins | sample CowpeawhiteBW_FD_187525 | JGI IMG/M metagenome (GOLD analysis project Ga0209589, IMG submission 187525) | Root nodule microbial communities of legume samples collected from California USA - Cow pea white BW (SPAdes) (version 2) | ecosystem: Host-associated > Plants > Roots > Nodule | place: USA...
CATTTTTAGAAATACTTACTATAAAAATGGTCTAAATATGTTCTAAAAATTAAATGTTATGCATATATAATTAAAAGAGAATACTTTAAAAAATGATAATTCATTAATCTTACCATTTAATGTTCCTTTTTTTTCCTTTAATATTTTTGCTTCATTTAATATGATTTATTTTTTTTACTTTAATATTTTGGTTCATTTAATATGCTTTACTTTTTTCCTTTAATATTTTCTTTTAATGCGGCATCAAAAATATTAATAAGCATTAATTAATTAGTTTTAATATGTATATAACTGATGTTTCCTCTTTGAAGACGTTACATGCGTATTCAATAACTATTATAAATTATTAATTCCCTTCAACTTTTTAAAGTTGATTTTGCAGAAATAAGAAGTAGATGTATAATAATTTTTTTTTTTACTTTTTTTTATTTAATACCACAATTGTATGTGTAAGTTAATTAAAAATACAAAAAAAAATTATAATTATATATAAAGTTATTTTTTTATAATTATATATAAAGTGTTTTTTTATAATTATTTATTTTTAATTTATCTTTATAATATAATTCTTTATTTATTTTATAAAGATTAACCGTCATTTTTTAAAAAATTATTTCAATAATAATAATTATAATTATAATTATTACATATTTTTTTATAAAACTATTTTAATACTTAATTTTTTATTTATTAATAATTATTTTTTTCTTCTTTACTTTATTTATTTTACTTTATTTTTAATAAATATAAATTTATTTTATATATTAATTTAATATATATATATATATATATATATATATATATATATATATATAATATTATTATGTGCAGTTAAAACATATGTACACAGGCATTTGTAATACTAATTAATGTAATATTGAATTTTGTAAATGATAAATATATAGACACAAATTTAAATATTTCAAATTTTAATGTTTCAAAAAGAAAAGTTTTATTTTCTTATTTAATAGTTAATGTATACATTTACCAATATACATCCTTCTCCATTTATCAAAGACTTGCATGTCTCGAAGAAAATTAGTTTCTTCATTTCTTTTTCTAAATTAGTTGAAGAAAATTATAATTCTTTAATTTTTTTTCGCTCAGAGTAAAAAATAAAATAAAAATAATGATTTAGTGTCTAACTTAATTTTTTTTTCATAAATAAAAAAGAAAATATGTGTGAGTAATATGTAACCAACTCAGAAGATAGTAAAACAGAAAATAAAATAATTTTTATTTTTTATTATACTTTATTTTATGATTTATTATTTATTAACATTAAATGTTATGTTATAAAAGAAATAAAAAATATCTAATTTAATTTCTATCAATTTTTAATATATACAATACATATAGTTTAAAATTTAAAAAAGAAATAAAAAATATCTAATTTAATTTCTATCAATTCTCAATATATACAATACATATAGTTTAAAATTAAAAAAAAATTAAATATACAAATATACTAATTTAAAAAATTTCAAAAAATTTAGGGTGTGTGGGAAAATGGTCCCCTCCAATCCTTATAAGATCTACCATACCATTGATCCTATTGATCCTATGTTTATTTTCTACACAAGGAATATTAATTTTATATGTAGTTCTCACTATATTGAACAAAGATAATTAATATTTCTATTTTAATATAACTTTAAATAAATTACATACTATTTTTTAAGTTTTCTTAGTTTAATGTACATATTTTTATATTTTCTCTCTTTCTTGTCATATATTTTTTTTTTCAATATTAATTAAATCAATGTACATTTTTTTTCATCATGGTTTGAGTACATGTCGTCCTATAGGATCTATATGTACTTGGTTGGTCGTGTACTTTAAAGGGTACTTTACCTAATGTAGTCTCCCTAGTTCCCCAGGTTGTGTATTCTCGGGGTACCCCACCTTGTACAGTATAATAGCCCCTCAGTCTTAACATACTTATATGTTGGAGACTGTGAGGTAATGACCATGGACGTTTGGATGTTGATTTCTCGATTTATGGTGTTTTTTGCAAAGAAAATTTGTATTTCTTTGGTCGTATGGATGTACGAGTATAGTAGCCTCTCAACCTCGAGAAGTGTAAGTGACAAAGAGGTTTAATATGTTTGGGAAGGTGTAGAGTCTTTGACAGATGGGATGTGGGTAGGCAATCAGAGCGTCATTGAAATCGAGGTAGCTTTTGGGAGTTAAAGAGTCGTGATACTTGGGCTTTTTTGCTGAAGGTCAGTGACTGTTAGTATAGGCTGGGGTAAGGCATTGAAGTGTTGTAATTCATCCTATAAATGGTGCTTTGCTTCATATTATTTTGACCAAGTTTTTGAATCTTTCTGCTGCTACTTCTTTCCTCTCCAAAATTCTTACAAGAAATAAGGAAGTTCGAGTACTAATAGGTATGTCCATAAATGGATATAATGCAAGTGCTGGTAAGGGACCATGTACTGACTGATATTTAGAAACGTCCGGGGATTCTTTGTCTATGTTATTGGGGATGACTATGGAAGTCACCGGGGAGCGTAATGAAGATCCTCTTGAGGAGCACGTTGAGAGTTCCCTTCCCAAAAGAGTTGGGTACAAATGGGTTCATGAAGAGGTTCGACTTCTGACCTGGTCGAGATTGTTTACTACTTGGCCCAATAATATATATGTCTTTTATTGGGGAGTAAGCCAAGATATAGCGTCCCTTAGGAGAGTGAGTGTTATAGATAGCGTATGCCATGGTTATGAAGGGGATACATATGAGTTCTTTTACGTGTATATGGCCTTTTTTGTATAGTTACATGTTCAGTTGTCGTTCGACGAGTTCACCATGGGTCTCCTTCGTCTTTTGAATGTTGCTCATACATAACTTCATTTGAATAATTGTGGTGGTTTACAATAATTTTGACTTATTTGCTAAGCTTTATACTTGTCTCTCACTCCAAAGAGTTTTCTTTATTTTTATGTTACCTGCCCAAAATGGTTGGTTAAGTGGTTGTCCTAGGTGGGGAGGTCGAACTCGTGCCTTTTTTACGGGTACTCCCAGCATTTTAAGAGATTTAAGGATAGGTCTTTCAAGGTTTTAATGACTGAGACCAGTAGGTTATACTTTTATGATGATGATGGTAAGCCAAAGTTTTCGTTCTACTAGACAATCGAGCCTTATAGGTTCAAGGAAATCTCCAAGAGCTTGTTGTCTGTAGAGAATAGGCAAATAGTGGAAGTGCTGGAACAACTTTCTAAGAAGATCTTGACCCAGAGGATAATGCATTGTTATCTTTCTCCTAATCTGGATAAGGATATAAGCGATTCGTTTACCTTTTTCCATACCTTTTGTGATTTGGCTAATTTGAAAAAGATTTGTTTTTGCAAACTATATGGCTTAACACTCTGCCAAGGTCGATGCAGATGAGGACGTGTTTGCAAAGTTACGGAAGCATATGGGCTGAGGTCGCTAAGGAGAGAGGCATGTCAATGTGCCTAACTTGACAAAGGCCGTTATGGAGACTTATCGTCTTGAGAGTACTTCGAAAAGGCCTACTCCTTCTAAACAAAGAGGAAATGGCAAGTATATAATGAAAATGATGTTTTCGGCGAAGGACGACACACTAAGTTTTTGTTCTAGTACTTCATAACTTAGTGGTCTTAACGGACCCAGCCTTAGGATGAGGAAAAATCTAGACCTCAATTTGACTAAGCAAGAGGTGGAAATGGTGGATGTGATGGACCCAAGTGTCACCATAAAGGCTATACTGGAGTTTCAGACACAGTCAATGATCATGAGTTGGAGGGTAGCTTGTTTGTGGTAGAGTGAGCTGGCCGATGAGGAGAAGAAGAAAAAGGAACTAACTGTTGTTAAAAAGAAATCTGAAGCTGACAAAACTGAGTGGATGGCAGAGAAAAAAAATGGAGAAAGAGGTAAGAATACTTAAGGTTTGGAGGGCTCGCTGCCTGGAGTTTATTGAAGAGGGCTAAGGAGAGCACCAATCAAAAGGAAGCGGTTCTGAAAAAGGTTGAGGTCGAGATCTCTACCCTTTGTCAATATGTGATCTCTGAACATGTAAATGGTTTCCAAAAGGCGTTGTGGTAGGTCAAGTTCTTCTACAAGGAGATGTCGACTATTGATTGTCGTTTTAGCATCAATCTCGATGTGTATAAAGGTCGCATGCTCGATGTTGAAGAGATAATGGCCACAAAGGCCACGAAGCGTGCAGTGAAGAACGATGATGACAATCATGCTGACGAGGAGACGACTAGGTTAAGCCCTTCTCCCACTGTCGACCACATCGTTGATGAGGAGGTGGTGAATGCCGAGGATGCTGCAGAGGAGTAGTGATGGTTTATTTTTTATTTTTTAGTTTGTGTATCTACTTAATATATTATGGCCATTTTTGTACAAACTTAGTGAATCGTAATGAAATTGCTCTTTTTATGGTCATTTGTGCTCTTATTGGTTGGCCCTTTATTCCTTGGGGTTGGGTTGTATTTGCTATCTTCTTTTGTCTCGTGAGCGGCCATTCCCTTGGACAAGGTTCTCAACCCTACATGCACAGTGTCCTTGACTCCTTTTCCTTTGAATTGCTTGTCAACCTCAAGCCTTGTCATCAGCCTCACATTCTCTTCCTTCAAGGCTTACATTTCCTCAGCGTTTCACTTCCTATAATAGGCAAAATCTTGTTGATCTTCACTTAGGCTTCTAGTATAGTGGTCGACTTAATGGAGGGTTCAACTTCTCTCGCTTCCACAACTTTGCGCTTGGTGGACACCACTCTCAAGTCTTTAAACTTTTCAAACTGTCATAGTTTCTTCTTTACAAAATATATGTCGGCCCCACGATGGATGTCAATTGTTCTTACAAGGTTGAATTATATCCTACAAAGTCTCCTAAACAACTCTAAAGGTCTACAAACTTGGCTTCAAAGGAAACTTGTCTTCTGGTCATGAACGGAAGAGGAGGGTTGTGTCTGCAAAAGACACTTCGATGCCAAATCAATACGAGGTATCAAGGTATCAATGACAAAGTAAATGTAATCATGTACTTGTAAAATGTGCCTTTTATACTATGGTCATGGAACTTACCTAGCTGAGCTTTAATTCAATTGACCTAATTACTTGTTAATTAGAATGAGTTAATCAACCTCGGATTTACCCTCTCTGAGTAGTGATTATTTTGACTTGGTGTATTGTTATGGTTCGAGCACATGTCATTCTACAGGGCCGACATGTACTCTATTGGTCGTGTACTTTAAGGGGTACTTTAGTTGTGTAGTCCCACTAGCCCTCCAACCTATGTACTTTTGGGGGTTACCTCGCCCATATACAATACAATTTGGTATCTAAATTTTTTACCATAATGACTAATTATTTTTTATCACTAAAATTGATAATTATTCAAGGATTTTTTTATAGTGTTATGTTTACTTAATTGTTATAATTAATTAAATAAAAATATCGAATGCATATTTACGTATGGAGAAATCGAATTCAAAGAATGGAAGAAAAATGTACCTCTTTATCTCTTGCATTATTGAGATAGTTAAGTGCATGAATTAACTATTGAAATTAGTTTATAACATTTAACCACTTTGTTCTAGAATAGGCTAGAAATTTCTAGAACTTTCTAACAGAAACACAATTTCTCATTTCTTACAAAAAGTTTTATATATTATGCTCTTTATTATGGTCTTCAACTTTCTTGAGTGTTTATTTAAAGGTTTACTATATAGGTTTAATTACTCGAATGGTATCCACCTTGGTACAAGTGTGTTAATTTGGTACCTGCTTTTAAAAAAGTGTCAATTGTATCCCAACTTTTGAAAAAGTGCTTCAATTAGGTCTCTTCAGACGGAGTTGACTAACGTCGTTAGTCAACATGCCACATGTTAGTATGTGGTTTTTTTTTTTGAAAAAAAAAAATAAAAATGCCAGGTATCAGGTCCCTGTGTGTGACACATGGCATTGTCAGTGCCACATGGCATTGCAATGTCACGTGTTAGGATCACTATTAGATGTCATTGTATTGATTTTGATTTAGTCCCCATATATGTCTTTTTGTTTCAATTTAGTACCTACTTATGTGTATCTGATTCAATCTTGACCTAATTTTTTTTAACAATTAAAATCCATTTTTTATAAAATTAAAAGTAATTAAGTATAAAATTTTTACAAAAATTAAGTATTTGATATTTATATTAAAATTTAGTGGTAAAATTTATTTTGTTAAGTCATTTTTAATAAAAAATATTAGTATAACATTCAGACAAATAGAAATTTTGGTTTAAAATTAATAAGAGACAATTTTTTTCTATTTTGGAAAAAAATAATAATTAAAAAAACATGAGTACTTAATAAAAAAGTAATTAATAAAGTAATATGTTAAAAAGTCATTTTTAATAAAACAAAATATTAGTAAAACATTTTATACAAATAATAAATTTAGTCTAAAAAATATTAGTAAAACAATATAAATATTAGTACTTAATTTTGCAAAAATATTTATACTTAATTAGTTTTAATCTTAAAATAATGGATTACAAAAATAATTTTCTTATTAAAAAAATTGGGACAAAATTGAATCAGATACACATAAGTGAGGTCCAAATTGAAACAAAAAGACATATATAGGGACTAAATCGAAATCAACACAATGACATCTGATAATGACACTGACACGTGGCACTGACAATGCCACGTGTCACACACAAGGACCTAACATGTGGCATTTTTATTTTTATTTTTTCAAAAAATTCAAATTTTTTTTAAAAAATTCAAAAAAACCACAGACTGACACGTGACACGTTGACTAAGGGCGTTAATCAACTCCATCTGAAAAGAACCTAATTAAAGCACTTTTTCAAAAGCGGATACTAGATTGACACACCTGTACTAAAGTGAGTATCATCTGAGTAATTAAACTTACTATATATAATGTTTCTCTTTTTCTTTATCCATATTCCTTGTGAAGATTCTTTAATATGTATGTCCTCCTTGCAAACTCTTCTCATTTCCTTGAAATGATTTCCCCTAGACTTAATCATTCACCTTCTGTGGAACAAATTTTATATATTACTTATACAATTTAATAACCGAAAGATTTAATATGTAATATTATTCATCTTTTAAAAAATTTGAAATAGATTTTCGCAGAGAAAAAGAGTTTTTATTGAAAAACGCAACTGAGATATATTAGATGAGTGAGGTGCCATTTTATTCCATGAAAGATAGAGTGATTGTTTGATTTATGAAAGACTTTTTGTGGGACATTAGTCCATACACATTTCTCCCATTGTTCAAGTAAACCAGTAAACATTTCAAGAGATGACAAACTTATTTATATATATATATATATATATATATATATATATATATATATATATATATATATATATATATATATATATATATATATCAACTACAAGTATGAACCTCAACATGAGTTGTACTTAGGTCTAATTCCAATTGTAAAAATTGAAATAAAAGAAAAAAATTAAATTTGAATTAGTCTATATAATAAAATTCATCACTTAACTTCAAAAATAATAAAAAGCAGCAAAAGACCTCAAATCTAGCCCTTCATATTTCCATTTTTAAGCTCCATAATATAGAATTCAAAGTATTTAAAATCAAATAAAGCAATGTTTACTAACAAATATAAAAGACATATTAGCTGAAAGTAAATAATTAAAATTATATATACGCCGAACTCAATTTACTTTTATTAAAGTAAATAATTTAAAAACTACAAATAAAATTTATTAATAGTATTTCAACATAGAAATATAAATGCACAAAATATATCTCATTAAGATCCAAATAGTATTATATTTAATTATCATTAAATTTAAAGAGCCTACCTCTACTTATCATCAAATTCAAATTATACATTCATACAAAATATTAAGATTATTTAATTTCAAAAAAATTATTTAAAAGATATGCTTATTAAATTACTCTCTATACTTATTTAAAAATAAAGAAAAATCATTCATCATGAATAAGAAGCTAAATAATCTTTCAAATATTTAAAAATATATGCCGCATTCTAATTATTTACTGTACTTTGAAATTAAAAATTAACATATTATAAAATTCATCTTTACCACAAAATTAGTTTATTAACATCACACATTTTGTCCCTATTTTATTCTCACACTACAACATTTTGTAGTTTAGACCACACTAAATTAGACAACAGTTAAATAAATGTGGCTTAAACATATAATAAACAATATTTTTATAAATGCTGTATAAATATCAAGAAAGTTCATGATTATATAATTGTTGTTTTAAACTATGTGGGCAAACCAGTAAAATTGCGGTTCAAAAATATAGGTGAGGTCTAAAATCAACATAAAAAACTATTGTCTATTGTAAGGATATTAAGCAACGGTTTTGAAAATATTGTCGTACTAAAAACCGTTTTTTATTACCTATAGCTACTCACTTATATCACGCCTAAAAAACTGTTGTCTAATCTTTAGACCACAATTTTTATAATTTAGATCACAATTTTATGTCGTTGTATAAAGTAATTTTTGTTGTAGTGTCAATTTGATTTAACATCTAAGAGTTAATATGACACAATATAGTAAACTAGAAGATTATTGCTTTGAAATACTAATTTTTATTTTTCACATATACTTTGAAGAATGAAAGGCTATTATTAGTTAAGCTTTATATAATTGAACTTAGCATCAAAATCTCAAACACTAAAATCTATTAAAATATTACGTAATCCCAAATTTGGATTTCATAATTTTTTGATGTTTTTTGTAACAACTAAATCAGAAGAATACTACTATTAATTAAATTAATAAGTAACCACTCTCTACTCCCCAAAATTACAATACTCCTATTGTTGTGCATCATTATCCTCCATTATCCATTACTCACACATATTATACGATCATAAGAGAAGAGAAACAACAACTAATAGAAAAAAAAGGTAAGCTAGTGAAATGTTTTTATGCATCATATGTTTGAACATTCATCAATACAACAATAACAATCTCAATCTAAGCATTCATAATACAAACATGTATTGAAGACTTTATTTTCAAAAGTCGAATGTAAATGTGTTAAATTCATATAAAGTCTTGCACATGTCATAACTTCTACTAAACATGTACGAAAAGACTTTATTTTTGAAAGACTTATGTAAAAGTGTTAAATTCATATGAAGTCTTGCACTTGTCATAACTTCGTATAACAAGGTAAATTCTCATACCATCTACAGGATACGATAATCTCTCATACCGCCTCCCTAGACTAAGGAACTTTCTTTAACTCTCTTCACCTAAACATCCTTCTTTATTTGAGTCTTATTGTTTAGTAGAGTTAATCTCATGTTGAAATCTATACTCAAATACATACACTAACATTATCCAATATGATAGATCTCCTTAGGAATAACTATATCCATACATATCATTCACACACATGATAGAACAATTAAAACTTAGTATATTTAAGACATAAAACGACCTTGACTATACTCAAATTCACATTTAAAATCACAGAAGACTCATTTCATTCCTTATTACTCTTATTGTCTCCTAACCCTTACATGGTTTGCTTTGAGTTTGTCCTTCATTCAAACTCAATCTCTTTCAATGAATTCTTTCCTCGCCTAGCGAGACACCCCTAGAGGTATACTTTCCCAAGGAAGTCTTGATTTTTGCAATGACTCATTCCCTTCCGAACCCACTATTTTTCATTTCAAAATATTTGTCTAGCGAAGGGTGGAGTTGCCAAGTGAATCAAGCCCTAGAGCTAATTTCCTTTAAATTTGCCCAACAACGAAGTCAACTATAGTTCTCTGGAATTTTCAAAAATCATTTTCATCTAGCAAGGGTTGGAGTTGCTTTAACGAATCAAGCCCTAGAGTTAATTTCCTTTAAATTCGTCTAGTGAGGCTTAGGCTCGCTTAGTTACTGTTGCAGGTGGCATCAATTGTCCTATGACAAAGGCCAAGTGGGCTGAGTCACAATCGAATTTATGGCTCTTGAGCTGTTATACTCTTAAGTAAAAAAAGTTGTGCCCTAACTAATAGCTATAACTTTTGATCTAGTGGCAAGCACTCGATCCAACAATTGGTATCAGAGCCAAGGTCACGAGTTTGATTATTGTGGACAATTGTTAAAGGGAGAGATTGTTACAGGTTGCACAATTATCCCGTGGTGGTGGCTAGGTGGGTCGAGTCATAATTCAATCGTAGCGCTTAGGCTATTAGGTTTTTAAGTAAAGAGAGTTGTTCCCTAACTAATAACTATAGCTTTTGGCCTAGTGATAAGTGCTCGATCCAGCAACGACCAAGTCACCCTTCGCTATCTAAAATTTTGAAAAAGCATTTTCATCTAGCATGGGGTTCATTTGTCTAGTGAAAAAGACCATCGGGAGTTGGTTTCACCAAACTCATCCAATGAGTGAAGCCACCTAAGCTCACTGGATTTGAAAATTTTAATTTTTGTCCATTGAGTGACTTGCTCGCCCAATGAGTGCATAAAACCAGAAACCTAATAAATATACATGCAATCTTACACTTTTCTTTGTTTAAAAAATAGCATATATACTAGTATAAAGTGTCTTAGATAGGCCAATTTGACCAAAAAGATACATCCTAAGTAGATCAACAATCACAACTCAGATGCTCATCACATATTAATAACAATTTCAACCAAGATCACAATTGTCATGAACGTAATAAATTTTAGGCTTAAATAGGCATTTGGTCATAGTTTTGGTTAAGTGTTTTCAATTTGGTCCTACTTTAGGATTTTTGTTCAATGTGGTCCTTAATTTCGAAAATATCATTTAATTAAGTCCTTTTGCTTAACACCATTAAAATCTTTAACAGAATAGTGTATACATGTCATTGTTCTACAGATGTGGTGCACTGTACAATGACGTGGTTGTTTATTTACTATGACAACATGGCCTAGTATTTAATTGAAAGTGAATTAGGTTTACGAATGAGAGGAAATTGGGACTAGGGTTCATTGTTGGGAGAAAGTTTAGGGATGGTTCGTTGTTGGGATGAAATTGGATTTAAAGGTCCCAACCAGTTTCGTCAATCATTTTGATCTACACCGTTGTCTAATAAGAAATATCTAGTTGTCTCCAACCAAATAGTTCTTAACGTCTCAGATTTAAATTTAGCTATTATCTCTGTGAATTAATAGTTGGAATTAATAGCTTCTAATCATGTGAAGACTGACCCTAGCATCAATTGACATAATTTATGTAATTCAAGTTTTGATCTTGAAAATATTTTTATTTTTTATCAATCCAATTTCGTCCCAACAGCGAACCCTTCCCAAATTTTCTCCCAACAACGAACCCTAATCCCAATTTCCTCCAATTCGTAAACCTAATCCACTTTCAATTAAACACAAGTCATTGTGTCACAATAAATAAACAATCACGTCATTGTACAGTGCACCACGATAGTGGAACAATGACACATATATACTGTTTTGTTAACGATTCTAATAGTGTTAAGTAAAGGACTTAATTGAATGATATTTTTGAAATTTAGAACTAAATTGAACAAAAATCCTGAAGTAAGACCAAATTGGAAAAACTTAACCAAAAATAAGACCAAATGACTATTTAAGCCTAAATTTTAATCTATATCAGCCAAAGTCACAAACCAACCAACCTGGGTAATTAACCTGTACTCAACATAACATATCATATCGGAACAACATATATATGCATACCAAACTTACTAGTTTTCCTTTCCTGGAGTAGAATAACTCCTAACTTAAAGGTTGTTCCTAACAACTTTAGTTCTCACAAGATGTTATATCTACACATAAAAAATCTTGATTAAATATTTGAACACATCCTTATAACTAAAAAAAATAAAGATTCACTTTGAGCTATTTTGAAGCACATACAACTCAAAACACTAAAAAAGAAGAATAAAATGTGAATTTACTATATTTTGAACTCTACCCGGTTGTATATATATAACACTTAATAATTTCTCTAAGATCCCTAATCTTTAAACGGCTGAAGGTTAAAGTCAAAAATTCAAAAAGAAAAACAATAAAAAATTAAAAAAAAGAATTATAAAATAAAACTCGATTAATAAAAAAATTATTTTTAATATAACAGTTTAAATAATAAAAATAAATAGTTGTCATCTTTTAAAAAAACACTTATAATTCTATCTGGATCATGTAACTGTAATGTGCATTCAAGATATAGTTCAAAATATTCTGATAAAACCATTTTCAATATATTAATCCCTTGCCACCATAAACATGCAATAAAAACTTTAATATTTTTTTCTCTTTCTTCATTTACTATTAACATTTTCCCCCCTATCTTCCTTTAACTGACATATATGAAGAAAATGCCTCTAAAAGTTTTCTAGAAGTTGGTGATGGCAGATACCAACAAAACTCTAGTTAAATTTAATCTTTTTCTTTCCCCTTTCTCCATTGATTTTTTTTGCCTTCACTTCATTCATATTGAACATCTATCTAATCATCAATCACACTTGAACCTGTTGAAGATGCTTCTGGATATTGATTTGAATGCTCCCTGTGAAAATTCTCACCCTCTGCACACTCTAACACCACTCATGGACTGTAACAAACCACTTCCTAACCATGAAACACAACAGGGTTCAAACAATCAAGGTGCTGTAACTTTTTAAGTTTTTTGTTTCTTTTCTTATTATGTGCCATTTTCAAACACTTTTTTAATGTCTCATTTTTGTATACCTTTGTTAGTGCATGCAAAATTTCCAACCTTTCCTTTGGATATTGATCTCAACATTCCTTACAAGGAAGCATCCATGGTGGATTCCAACGAAGGATTTCTTGCAACCCAACATGATTCAAACCATGGAGGAAAGAAAGAAAATTTGTTAACAAAAGGAACAGGTAACATAAGCCATTAACAACAAATATCATATATTAAAGTCCATGATTTAGGTCTCCAACAAAAATTTTTTAGGTCTTCAATAAATATCACTAACTGGTTTAGGTCTAAAAATCCTTGAATTTACTTCAAACTCTTTGAGTCATTCCGATAATCATAACAACATTTTCATCATAAATTTAACCAAAAAAAAAAGTACATTAAAAAATAAATCAAATTAAAGACATTCATAATATAACAAAATTAAAAAGTTAACCCAATAAAAGATCAAGAAAACTATTAAATTTTTTCACTTGAAAAATTTAAAGTTTCCTTCCTAAGAAGAAATCACATTATGCATTTATCTTGTTTTTAATATATTTTTTTTAGGTGTAGTACATATAAACTTTTCAATGTTTCCTTTAGATTTTGATCTCAACATTCCATACATTGATCCCAATGTTAATGAGAACGAAGCATCCAACAAGATAAATGGTGGAACCCAACATGTCTCAAACAATGGAGGCAATGGAGAAGATAGAGACAAATTCATTCAAGGTATTTGATTTTTTATTTTCTCAATACTAATTTGGTTTCTTTTTTCTTGAACATGGGTTCTATATATGCAGGATATTTGTCACTTTTTGAATATATATTTCTTTGTTTTATCTGTTCAGGACGTGCAAAACTATCATCCATGCCTATAGACATTGATTTGAACACCTCGTATGCTGACATTGAAGCCTCGATGATGGACTATAAAAACACTGAGTGATGTGTTACTCAGAAACATGAATGTGTGTCCATTGTATGATGTCTCTAGAATTCAGTTTGAAGATTTTTTTTTTTTTTTCAATAAGATGATGTAGACAACAACATGCATGTCTAGATGAGGTTGACACCTTGTTTAATTGATGTGTGAGCTTCACATGGTTTGAAGAGTTTAGAGAAAGAAAATGGAATTCAAAACTAAATAAAATGCTATTTTTTTTAATCTTATTTTTAGGAACCAAAATGATAAGAATAATAAATGATGCAGAATTTACTATACATTCATTGTAAGTGTTAAATCATTTTAATTTGAATAAATGGTTGTTTAAGGTTCATAACTATTGATTTATTTTATTTTTAGTAACAAATAAAATTTCAAAACTTTTAATTCTATTTTTTTAACTCGGATAATGATTCAGATAATCAAACAGTTAGTTTTTAGTAATTTTTATGTTTATTTATTTGAGGAAAAATAATTTTAATATGCAGTTAATCTTAAAAAAAAACTTGTTATGCTTTTCATTCGTATTTTATAACACTACTAAAAAAATTTATATTTTCTGCCAATTTTGTTATGAATTTGTTTTTAGGAAATACTTATAAATTTTGTTACGAAAAAAAAAAAATTGTAGAAAATTGATACCAATTTTTTTGCAAAAATATTTTGTATAAAACACTTTTCGCAATAATTTTGTAGGAAATACTTATGAATTTTATAATTTTGTAGAAAATAATTATCCACGAAAGAATAACATGTCAATTAAAATTCTTAGAAAAAATAGCAGAAAAAATATTTTCTTGCAAACTTTTTTAACAAATTTGCGAGAAGATTCTCATGTAATATAAGAATTTTTAGTAGTGTAAATTTAAAATCTTGATTAGTTTTTAAAGGTTAATTGCACATTAATATTTACTTTAAATTTAATAAATACATATGACAATTTTTAAAAATCTCACATGTTTTCAATTATATTAACCGTTAACCGATTTCAAACAAAAATCAATAATATTAAACTTATTGCATAGTTTATTTTATTGTATTGAAAACAAAATATATTAATACTTCATTAAAATAAGTCAACTACTTATTCATTTTATTAATTAACATGTGATATAATCTATGATGTAGGAATACGATACATGGATACGTGTCGTATCCGATGCAGTAATATTTTTATTTTGTAAATAATAGGATACGATACGTAATATATGTATATTGACAAATATACAATAATTTTTAAAAGCATGATAAATATATAATTGTTATAGTGTGAATCCAAATTAAATACATATATACTAAATAACATAAAATATTATAAATTATTTTCATCACCAAAAGTAATATTATTGTATTGTTACATAGATTATATATTTCGTTGATAAGTATCGGTAAAATATTCTAAAATATTGATCATGAATATGTGTTAGACATATATCAAATTAAAGTATAGGTGCATTATAAGATCTAATTAATAATCAACAAGAGAAAAAACTCATTCCACCAAAAACACTTGAAACAAAACGGGCATTCTTTAAAGATGAAAAAAAAAAACTTAAAAGATAGTTTCTCTTTTTGCTTATACTAATTAATATTATAGAATTACTAATGTATAATGTATGAATAGTTTTTCATAAAGGATTTGTAACATACTTTGTTTTATTAAAATTTTATTGTGGAATTATTATTATTATTATTAAAATTTAGAGACTAATTTTAGACACTAATTTTTTAGTAGTTAAAATTTTGCTAACTAATGTTACATATTAATTGAGTCTCTACTTTACAAACTAATTATAATTTTGTATTCATGATAGAGACTACTTTATATACCAATACTTTTTAGTTTATAAATTGATATCTAAATTAACCATTATATTGGTTAACTATTTTTTGTCTTTAAAATTGGATGATATTTAATGATTTTCTTGTAATAATAGTATTTTAATTTGAATCTTATTTAATATCTATTATCAATTATATTTTATAAAAGTCATAGCTTTAAAACCACTAACTATAAAATGAATAGTTTTCATTAACATTTTTCTTTTTTCTCGTGTTTTTGTGTGTTTTTAACTTACCACATTTAAAAGCGATATGTTACAAAACTGTGTGCTTCATTGTGTCTTTCTGCATGTACTTGTCTGCGATTTCTAGAAACTTATAAAATTTTGGCTAAAATTATCATTTTGTCCTAACTTTTGTTTTAATTATTCAATTTGGTCCATTTTTATTCAATTAACTCCATTTTTTTTTGTTAAAGCGAGTCAATTAGGTCATTTATGTCAAATTGACATTATTTTTTCGATTGTGTTTTTAAGTTTTTCTTTTGTCACGTGTTAGGTCCTTGTCATGCTATGTGACCATGTTTGTGCCACATGATAGTGTTGGTGGTGACACCTGTCAAAGTTAATATCTGTCACGTGTCAATGTTAGTTCCAGGTGGTAGTGCCTTGAATTCAATTGAGTCCTTATACTTGAAATTTTGACTCAATTGACTCTAATATTTTTTTTTTTAAATGAAACAATGTTGTCCATCTCCAAAATGGAATCAAACTAGTTATTAAGTCTACATACAACTTATATATACGTGTTAATTTTTTTAGAATTATAAATCAAATCACTTCACATAAATATTAAAATTAATTTTATTTTTTATATTTTTATTTTCAATAGAAAAAAAATAATTTTAAATTTATAATTTTTTATTATTACAAATGTTAATGTAAAGTAACACTTTTTTTTTTAATTTTAATATTTGAAATACAGTTTTTTAAACAAAGGAAAATACAGTTTTTTAAAATTATTTCAAATACAATTTTTTAAACAAGGGCAGTTCTTTAAATTATTTTAAATACAGTTTTTTAGACTGTGAGATCCAGGAAATTCATAAAAATTAATAATTAATAAAGTATAAGAAATGAGGGGTTGAGACTACCATAAGAGAGTTCTTTGATAAATCCTAAACAAGAAACAATGTTAACCTAAGTGGTTTAGAGCACTTGATTATGTTGAGGGGACTTGGGTTCAAGTCCTGAGTATGTCATTAGTAGATTTATTTAATTCTGTTTTATTTTGCAATTATATCGTGAACGTGAAAACATGATTTAGGTTCATACGAATGTGTGAATTAATAGGAATCATATGATAGTTTGTTGGTGTGCATGTGTTTGATGGGTAGGAAGGATATGGG
>Ga0209589_1007917_pt1 | contig 16813 bp, 11 predicted proteins | sample CowpeawhiteBW_FD_187525 | JGI IMG/M metagenome (GOLD analysis project Ga0209589, IMG submission 187525) | Root nodule microbial communities of legume samples collected from California USA - Cow pea white BW (SPAdes) (version 2) | ecosystem: Host-associated > Plants > Roots > Nodule | place: USA...
TGTTTGCAGTGGCTGAAGCAGCCTAATAATTAAAATATTTGTGAAAATCAAATGAAAGTATAATGTATAATATAAATAATAAATAATTTATGAAGTAGTTCAGTGCTGAAATACAGGAAATAAAAAATGACCTCGTATCCTTTCAGTGACTGCTCAGCTGCCTCTTTTCTTTCTTGGTCAGTCTTGAACTCAGCAAGGTACCGGAAATAATCACCTTTCCTGGACCAAAAAAAGAATAAGGAAATCAGGAATATCAAAGAAAAATATGAGGTAAACAAATAAATCCAATGACTCATTCATAGCATTAGACTCCCTACATATCCAATACTGACTCTACCGATTGTGTGGACAAAACAAAAATTATGTCATCAAATTACCATATTCACACATTCCACTTTTTACTACTTTTACTCTCCTTGTCGGTATTTTAATGCAAAAGTGGTTGTTTTTGGTGTTTTTTCACCGTACCACATCTAGTTGGCCCAGACGAAAAACAACAGACACTTGTCACCCTTTATCGACATAACTATATCGACAAAGGCTGGAGAACTGATGTACCACACCTAGTCGGCCTAAGCCGAATAATAGCAAGCACCATATACCTTCTAAGATGCCCGGACTAAACCACTAAAAAGTGACATTGATAAAACAAGCCGAAAACAACAATAGCGGCCTAAGCCGTTAAAGGGTAACTGGCTTAGGCCGACAACTCCATAAAAATAATCAAGGACTTTGCAGTCCAAGCAAAGGCCCAGCTCATGACGTGACCAGATATAATTAATAATCTATAAATACGCATAGACCCCACGAATTAAAAGTACACATTCATTACTCTCCTAATCATCAGATTTAACTTTTCTAAGAGATCTGGCTGACTTGAGCTTCAGAGTCCCTTCTGCAGGTAACCCCTCCCGAGTCCAAGCAGATATGAGCGACATATGTTAACCGGGAAGAGACCTACTAAGGAGATGGCGGACCATGGGTAAGATAATACTTGTGTCTAATTCATCTTATTTGTTCTCTGAAGGAACATTTATATTGAAATTATGCAAGATAAATATTTAAGTGATACGTAATCTTACTAAAACTAGATACTTATCATCAACCTGGTAGAATTAGTTAATTCAATCCTAAAAACAAAGCGGAATCTTATAATATACTTTTATGATTCTTGCTACATATACCATCTGCTACAATGTTGATCATAATGACTAATGTTGATCATGTCTATTCAGAAGTTGTATCAAAGGAAATGGAAGAAGCTTAATCATAACAAATATTCGTGCTTTAATTTGATGGAAGTAACATAAATTTTTAGTGGAGGAGATGACCAATCGAAGAAAGGTTCAACCAATTGGAAAAATCACAGTGAAAACAGATGAAAGGTGGGGTGATGCTTCTTTTAGCATTGAGACTCAACTTTTCATCAATAATTATGTTGTAATTATGTAATCTTTCTTTAACTTTAAATATATCAATTAGTTCTAGTGCACATATTCTTAATTATATATAAATTTAATTTTAATAAACAAAATATATGACAAATTAAAAATTATTAATAATTATAACTAGTACAATAATATTTTTATTAATTTGAACATAATAACATTATTAAGTAAAATAAATTAATAACTTTTTTTTAATTTTAATTTTATTTATTTGGATATGGATTGATTAGTTTATATATATATATATATATATATATATATATATATATATATATATTACTTTCTCAATTCCTGCTTTATTTAACTATATATAAATCATTATTAATATTAAAAACTTTAATTAAACACAAAACTATAAGAGATTTAATTCTTATTTCTTTTATATTTCTGAAAAAAATAATAAATGTTTCTAATAACGAATTTGTTTTTAAAATACTTATTACATAATTATTTATCAAAATGTTTATTTTCATTTTTTTTCTAAAGTAAAATATACCAAACTATACAATTCAATTATTTGGAAATCATACTGTAGTTAATTTTTTTACAAGTGTTGCATACATGGAAGACTTAAATTGGTGTCATTAAAAAAACAAAATATTTTAGTATTAAAGGTACTTTAAATCATAACAATGCAACAAAAATCTATATTAAAGGCTATCAATCTTTTTTATAACTCTAATACACAGATAAAAATTTAATTCATATATAACTTATTAGAGAAAGAGAAGAAAATACAAAAAAAATATATATTGCTTTATCATTTTAAAAAAGATATATTGACTTGTCAAGTGTCTTTTCTAGTAATTTTGATTAGATTTTGTCCATAAAAAATAAGTTTAATATATATATATATATATATATATATATATATATATATATATATATATATAAAAAGTGATTACCGTAAGTTTATATTTAAACAAATTCTACTAAAATACATTAAGGAAAATGATAATTTTAATAAAGTTTTATTTAACAAACTTTAACAAACAATAGTAAAAAAAACTCTAAAATTTTATTATTTTATTTTTGTCACTTTTATAAAAAAATAAAAAATTATTTTATTTAATAACTTTGTTAATTTTATCAAAGAAAATGTTTGTAAAAAAAATCATTTTCGATACATTAAAAATACGATGAATGTAATAGAGAAATAGTTAAGGATTTAAATTACAATTTATTGATATATAAAAATGTAAAAACGACATGATTTTGAAGTGTGACACCACGCACTACCAGTTCTAAAAGCCCTTGTCGTTTCAAGGTGTGTAACTCTTAAACCCTTCCATCCTAATCTTAGTGCTAACTGAACTAAACCTTAGCTACTAGCAGGGTGTCATGCCTGTCGGAAAAACTACGCACTGACTCTTTCAAATGGCGTGTCTTTCTTTTCCCCACTTTCTCTCTCTTCCTAGGTTCTCTCTCCACCATGTCCCCTTTATTTTCAATCTTCAATTTTTTTTTTTGTGGTATTAACAAAAACTGGGTTTCAAGGAAACCTTTGGAATTTAGCAAATTATTTGAAACGAATTGATTCCTCTACTTCCTTGCTCATGATTTGGATAAAGATATAATTTTTTTTCCAGAAAATGATAAACGCTTCTTCAATTTTGCTCTTTTTGTGTGTTGGGTTGTGGTGGCTGAATCTGAGTTTGTAAATGTTGTCTCTGCAATGGTGCAGGTGCCACTTGACTTGGTCCTATTGTTGTACTTCTTTTAACACAGTGCAACTGGGGGAACTCAGGTCTGGGTGTAAATGGGGTCATGTGGCAATGGCTAGGAAAAAGGCTTCTCTAGACTCTGCCATAGAAGAACCCAGTGACAATGAATCCGTGGTTGAAAAGAAGACAACTAGGTCATCAAAAACTAAGAGCCCGGTCGGGAGGACAAGGAAGAAAGCAAAAGATGAGTCTCCTGAAGGGAATGATGGTTTGTTGGTAGATAGAGATGATGCCTCCATTGGAGAAAGTTCATCTGCTTCTAGTGATACTTCCAAGAAAACTCGAAGGACTCGAAAAAAGGGTAATCTCTTGATCTTTGTGCCAAATCTCAATGGTGGGAGTTTTATGCATTGTATAGTGTTTTGCTTGTAATTGCTGGCTAAGTCCTGCTATCGTTTACAGATGCATCTAGTTCTGCTGACTTGGAAGAAAAGAAGGAAGTCAAGGAAGAGAAAAAGGTTAGAAGGCGAAGGAAAACTGAGGAGGTGAACTTAATTGTAGAGGATAAAGTCAGTGAAGCAGAAATCAGAGACCAAGATGAGTCTTCATTTGTTGAAAGTGTGGAGGATGAGAGTGACATTGATTTGGAACTGATAAAAGATGTTGGAGAGGACATTAGCTTTACTTATGGATGGCCTCCTCTTGTTTGTTGTTTTGGAGCTGCTCAGCATGCTTTTGTGCCTTCCGGGAGGCCAGCAAATAGGCTTATAAATCATGAAATTCATGAAAGCATGAAGGATGCATTTTGGAGCCCTGACAAATTTTTTAGGGCTCCAGGCACCTCTGCTGGTAGTGTTGCTATTGCTCTTGCTACCTTGGGTGGCAAAGTGGCATTCATGGGAAAACTTGCCGATGATATTTATGGTGAAGCTATGCTATACTATATGAATGCAAATAAAGTCCAGACCCGGTCAGTTCGAATTGATAATAAAAGGGCAACGGCTGTATCATTGATGAAGATTGGTAAAAGGAATCATCTTAAAATGAGTTGTGTAAAACCTTGTGCTGAAGATAGTTTGATGAAGACAGAGCTAAATATTGATGTGCTGAAAGAGGTATGAAACTTGAAAACTGTTAAAGATATAGATCTGAAGTAAGTGAATAGAATTCTCCGTAGCCTGTAGGTTCAAACCTGATCATTGTTGATATGGCAATACTATTGAGCTTGAATTAGTACATGTTTTTTGTCATTAGCTGAATTCAGTGTTAGTAGCAAATTGAAAGATATGATATTTAATGGAAATATTCATGCCAGTAGAATGTTGATGTGGATGTGCAGTAGTGTGATGTTAACATTTTTGTTAAATATTAGATGTCAATTAGATAGACCAAAATTGCACAACTAATTGTAGGAGGCTATATTTGTGGAAAGAAATGGGGGAGACCCAGTTTGCAAAATTGATAGTAAGAAGATCAAAATTGCATTAGGACAATTAAGCCTAAATTATTTTATCATCCTCTTTTGTTGGTATAATTTGCATTGTTTGTTTCCATATTAGTTACAGCCATGTGCACATTTGAATAAAGCATGTGTTTGCTTTATCCTTCTACTCTATTGGTTTTAGCTTTGGAGGTTAGATTGCTACCAAATGCTATTCAGTACTTTAAGAGTTTAAATACATGTGATGCAGGCAAAACTGTTCTACTTCAATACACATTCTCTGCTTGATCGTAATATGAGGTCAACTACATTGCAAGCCATTAAGATTTCAAAACATTTTGGAGGGGTTGTTTTCTACGATCTAAACCTTCCTATGCCACTATGGCACTCAAGGGAGGAAACTATTTTGTACATTCAGCGATTGTGGAATCTTGCAGACATTATTGAGGTCACTAAGCAAGAACTAGAGTTCTTATGTGGGATAACACCATCTGAAGAATTTGACACCAAAAACAATGACAGTTTGAAGTTTAAACATTATGAACCCGATGTGATTGCTTCACTTTGGCATGAAAATCTTAAGGTTTTATTTGTGACTAATGGAACTTCCAAGATACATTATTACACAAAAGAACACGATGGTGCTGTTCTTGGAATGGAAGATGCCCCAATTACCCCATTCACTTGTGACATGTCAGCAACTGGAGATGGCATCGTTGCAGGTAAATTTACATTTCAATTGAACCCTTCATTTGTGTTTTCATAGGAAGGCATAGTCCACTTGAAAAATAAGAAAGGAAACCTCTTTTCAATGTCTGACACTATCAAGAAAATAATAATTTGGTGGGAGATGATGGATTTTGAAGCAATGCAGTGGAGTCCTGTAATATTTTGTAAAATTTCATAGACTTTGGACAATCCTTCTGTCTTATCGCTCTGAAAATCCAGTAATGACTTTGTTCTTGAGGAATTAATTTTGATCAAACTCATTTATTTAAACAATATGGAGGTAACTAACTGCATACTGTATTCAGAACAGAGCAACAACATATGCAAAAGATAAAACTAAAGTTCCTTTGACCTTGATTTTAGGAGGTAAAAACCACATTTGACTTTACTCAATGAATTCTGTAACAAAAACATGCTAAATGGCTGTTTTTTGTACCTTTGGTGCATAGTGACTTGTACAAATCTAGTTTCAAGCATCAATTCTCATGCTTTTGGAAACATGTTTAGAACCCATTAGACCATGTCTACTTTATAAAATGTTGTGACCAGACATAAGTGAAGATAGGACCAGACATTCTGTGAAACTAAGTCTCACTTCTACTTTTATTGTTTTTGCAGCCCTCTTGAGAAAGTTGTCTGTTCAACTTGATTTGATAACTGATAAAGGATACTTGGAACATTCCATCAAGTATGCAATCAATTGTGGGGTTATAGATCAATGGATACAAGGCCGAGTTAGGGGCTTTCCTCCTCGTGAAGATATGGAGGATGTAATTCCTGATTCAAATGGAATCAAGTCAATTTCAGAAAGAGAATACAGGACAGTAGGAGGACCTTCTGATGAGTAATATCAGTTTTGTAGCCTATGTTTCTCACAGGGACCTTTCACCCTTTGTATAGAAAACTGAGATTTATTTGTTTCTTTCTGTGTTTTCTACTTTCAAAATCATATTACCTAATGTTGTTGTATTTCCCATTCTTTTTTGTTGTATCAGTGGCATTATGATCAAAGCTTAAAATTCCACTTAGTTTTTTTTTTTTTTGCAAAGTTATGTATTTTGCTTTTGTCTCTCTATCTGTGACTTTGAATGTTCTGATGTCTGCAAATTTTCTTCAGCATCTCTCTTGTCATCAACAAATTTGTCCAACTTTGTTCAATGATAAAGGGGTAATTCACTTAGTGTATGAGCAGTTTTAAATACCTTCATGTGTTCAATTAATTTCTATGAATGAAAAAATCATGAAGGATTATAAGATTAACTTTGTAATAAGATTCTTTTTAAGTAACTTGTAATGTTTTCTTGGAACTCTAGTTTCAAACTTTTTTTTATATTTATTAGTGTTTTCTCCTTAAAACATTTATTAGGTTTTCTTTTTTACTTATTTTATATAAAAGAATTCACTTGAGAAAACATAATTATACTTCGATATATTAATTGAAGTTATTGGCATATTATAAAACAAAATTGATTAAAGTTTGTAATTTTTTCCACATAGATTGTTAATAATTTTGTTGGTTGAACAATTCCTTTCCAACTGACTAAGGAACCACCAATATTGATAGCATAACCAATGATATATTGTATTACATTCAGGTCAACATAGTTCTATCAATTTCTTACAATTACATACTTTTATATGTAGAGAAGATGACTAACATGTTTTTATTTCCTTATTAACTCCTTTTTTTCTATTTCATATTTTTTCTAGATCACTAAGTTAAAGACTGATCTCAGATGAAATATTGTGTTTGTCATTGATTCAACAAGTTTCACGAACTTCTTTTAATAAATGAAAACAAACTAAGTAGAATGCATAGTAATTATTAAGAAAAATAATTAAAATTATATCCAAATATCAATACTAATACCTATATTACGGATAACAAAGATGCAAAATTTTGTCCATACCCAATTTTTATAATTCATTTTTTTTCTCAAACTACATAGCATATCGAGATTTTTTAAGATAAAAGCTGGTGGAAAGAAAAATGTGCTTAAAAAGTTATACAGCATTAGATTGATTTCAAAAACCAACTTAAAAATAATTCATTAGAAAACATCTTTTTCAGGATTTAAAAATAATTGCTTTTAAAAAGTTCCAACTGTAAAAGCATTTTTGTTTATAAAGTTTAAGGAAGTGGGTCCTAAAACTGTTCAATAGAATTCCATTAACTTCTATTCATCCATTACCAATGGAAATAAAAAAAATATGATATCAAGATTCTATTAATTGTTTTCCAAAGCTTGAATGCCCTAGCCCTGTATATTTTCCTAGAGTTATCTAAATGATAGAAAAATACAAGTAATCACCTTAGATTTATTAAATTACTACATTCCTTAAAAAGTTACCTTTTCTATTTTCCAACTCTCCAAACTTAATGTTAGTAAATATGAACATAAATGCCCAAAATGGATATATGTTCTTAGTGACAAATATATTCAACTGTCTTTTCCATCATCCCACAATCACTACATTTGCTTCCACATAATCATGTGAATATGTGAATCATTGATGGTGCAGGTTGCATCCATCGATAACCAGAAAAACTCCAAAAGAAGAATAAATAAATAGATAATTGATACCATGTACCATCCTCTCTCAATAGCCAGAGAACTCCTCAAATATAATAACTTTTAACACAATAAATGATGGGGGCATTCAGAGTAAGTAGAAACTATTATATATATTGAAATTGAATTGAAATAGGTAAGTAAGAAACTGGGAGGGTGTGGGAAAGTGAACTCTTAGAATTACATGAACCTGATTTTTCTTTCTAAATTGCAAACAAGTGGCCATCATAATAGCCAATAACCCAAATGAGGAATCAGAAGGAAAGAAGGGTGTTGGAACATGAAATGATGCTCTCCACAACTTTTATTGGCCGCTTACAAAAACTATACCACACTTCCCTCAAAAACCTCCCAAGAGAAAGCAAGAAAAGGAATAAAAAAAGCAAAGACTTTCTATCCAAGAGAAAGGCAGAGAGACAGGATCTTCTGAGGATGATCAACAATTGCCAAATCCCTTAACACTACATACAAACTTACAACAACTCCTACTTGTTCAAATTGGAATCTTCAAGTTTTGAGGCAGCAAGTTTATCCAAAAACCACACCAACTTCCCCATAGCTGGTTGGACCATTCTGGCAGGTATTAATGGGGAGTCAGGTCCAACATCATCTATTGCCAAGTGTACAGATTCTGCTTTGCTGTCACCAGTGACAACTACTGCAACATTTGATGCAGAATTGATGACAGGCATGGTGAATGTGATTCTCTCAGGTGGGGGTTTGGGGGAGTCAGTAATGAAAGTTACCCATTCTTCCCTTTCATTCAGTGCTGAGTGGTTGGGAAACAATGAGGCAATGTGGCCGTCTGGACCCAATCCCAGCAGAATGAGATCAAACTTTGGACAGTCACTGATCTCTGAGACACTCACAACACGGGTTTTCACCAACTGTCGGATCACAAACTCATAATCTTCAGCAGCTTCTTCTGCTGACACAGAATCGTTAATAGAATGCACATGACTGGGGACAATAGGAACCTGGTAATGTAACAATTATATCAGCAGAGGAATATAAAGGGATGTCAAGTAATCTCACGGAATATTAAAGAGATATAGACACAGAGACAGAAGGAGATTATTTTTCACTCTAAGCTAAACATCTATATCAGATATTTGGATTCTCTACTCAGTTTTTGGTGTTGTCCCTCTGATTTGGACTCCTATATTAGAGGTTCACATGCTGCATTTGTTGAACTCAATATTTAAATAGAAAGAAAGCAAGCAATCCTGAATTATCTATTTTCCTGTCAGGAATTTATCAACAAGCTTATCATGTGTTTCACAGAAGAAAAAAAATGCAATTCAGGACCATTTATATTTTCTTAATTAACACCTTGGCACTATAGCAACTACAACACAGGAAAACATTTAAGAACTAAAATGCACTGAAGGACAATAGTGAAGACATAAACCTAAAGCCTGAATATTCAATGTTGTAGATCCTAGAATATAGAAAAATTCCAATTCCCCAACTTAAAAGTATATATCATTAGACCAACAGCTATCCTTAAAACGTAAATCATGGAGAACAACCAAATCATCATCTACCTAAAGAAAAAACAAAAAACCTTTGACAATGGTTGAATCAAACCTCTTTTCTATACTCATTTACAAAACTGTTGGGATAAATACATCAAAAGCAAGTCGTACACCCCTGGGATGTCATAATGCATCTTCTATTTCCATTTAACCTGTAATAGGGGAATAGTTTTCTTGAATGCTGAAAGCATTTTTGACACAGTACATACATACATGTATACATACATAGTCTGCTGAAGGGATAATACGTAATATGCTAAGAACCCCCTCTTCCACACTATCCCTCAGTAATTTATGACCATCAAGGTGGATGTCTCGTATTTCACTAAGATTTCATTAATACTTGGAAACTTCTAACTCAAACTCTACTATGACTCCAAGGAGACAACATACATCTAAATTCATAGGGGATTGCAAAATGCATAGAAGATAAATTAGACCAAGAAATAAATTTCAGCCAATTTAAATCATTCAACAAGCATAAAATTCACATCAATATCACTAAGGTAATCAAGTAGGAGTATAGATAAAAATTCAATCTAATTACACCCTTTTTGTTACATTCTAGTTTTCTATTGTAATTAATCATACTCGGAGACAAAACACTGCAGACATATTATCTTCAAGAATTCATTCCCACATTCCTCATTATTCTTTAATATCCATGTAACTTCCAGAAAATACCAATGAATCATGGTAAATAGACATGTAGACCAAGATTCCCTTTTGCATGGCAATCCTACAGATAGCACCATAAACTTGCTGTACAGGATTTATTTCAAATTCACCCCTACATGTTGCAGTCACTTTAAAACTAATTTGGCTGGCACTAATAAAACTCTCATTAAGAAATCATTACTAAGAACTCATTCTAAGCATAATAATGCCACAACCTTCAAGAATAACTGTTGGTCCTCAGCATTTGAGACCTTTATCCTGAAAAACAAACCTGACAACCAACTTCCCATACATGGAAGGAAAATAGAAAAGTTGGAGACACATTCAACCGACAGGCAATGTTTGTAGAAAGAAAATAACAAACTTTCTGGTGCAATATACTTCCAATTTGAAAGCTTTCTTATGTGTGTTGCTTTGTATTCCTCTTTCTTATAATGATATGATCAATCCTGTTAGGACTGTAGGAATCCCCACCATCATAATTGGTATTTGGTAACACGCATAGTTTAATAACCAAGTACATGAAACATGATCCTCCAAGAAAGAGCTATTTGGTCACATCCACCTTGGAGGTCTAGGATATAGAAAGCACAATTACTAAATGAATGTTACTGTAAAATGTTTCAAAATCATGTGACAACTCTTTTTGAGAACGTGCTGCTTCTACTTCTCATATTGTCAATACAAGAAAAAAGTTCACTTGCAACCAAAAGCTCTTGCTGCAGAACTTATGTGTTTGCTAATGATATTGTCTGATGGAGAATCAATAAAATCTGAAAGCATCACCAATTATGGTTTCTGAGTTAGTATAACAAGCGATTTATTTTCACATATTTGGCATTAGCAAGTTTTATGAAACTGCAACTCCACTTATGCCAATGAACTTTTTTTACACATTGGCTTCATGAGTGTAAACTGACTGGATAAGAGAATGTGCAGAATTTGATTCAGCATCTTCTCCTGAGCCTCACAACATATCCAGAGATTCACTTTGAGCACGTATTAGGGACCCAAAGCTCTCTGTTTCAAAATGTGGATCCATCTTAAAAAATTATCATGGTCATTGGCTCCCCATTTCCGGGAAATCATGAGTCCTTCAAAGCCACCAATGAAGTAATCTCAAAACAAAATTGAGAATGAAACAGAAGGGGTTACTTAATCTCTCCAGGATGCAGATGTCAGGAGGGGAAATATTTTGCTTCACAGACTCGAATGAATCAAATTACACAGCAGTTGCAATTAGAAAATTGGAGGTTGGGAACACCCAGAACATGCCATTAATTGCACATCAAGCAGTTAAAATGCTCAAACATGAGTGTATTATACCCTGAAGGTAACCAAAGAGAATAGGAAAAGAAACCGGATCTCAGAAAGTGCATTAATGAAAAGACGCACTCTAATATTTCAACTTATAGTTTAGATAAAATTATTGAGAAAGTGTCCATCGTAGGACTATTAATTAACTGGAAATATTATTTTCTAGTGATAATTTGAATCTCAGTCAAAACCTTGATAAACCTCTTCTTATGTAGTTTCTACATGCAACCTTACTCAAATGCATGAAGATCCTTTGTGATACTTTGATCATGATTTTCAGCAGACATTTGAGTCATCTATCAATATAGGCCCAATAAATCCTTTGGGTATTGGTAAAACTCCTCATTTACCTCATAAACAAGGATTCAACTTCTGGGGCTAAACATGTAAAAATTTCTGATTTCCAACCTATTATTTTAGACAAACATGTTTTTCAGCAAGCACAGTCCCTGAGACAGATTTTAGTTTTTCAGTCAACCAACACGAAGAGGACAACTCCAGTCACATCTTTCTTGCTTCAACCCGAGGTTGTCCAGAGGAATTCTCCTGGACCAATTGGCGAGTTTGGATTCTTGAGCTTCTTCCTTTAAGTTTAAAGCAATTCAAAAAATTGAAGTGCAGATCTGGTTTGCAATTGATAATTTAATAATGAATCCAAGGATATTCAAGAATGCCAGAGAATCAACAGGGAAAACCAATTACTGCCAAATCAGATTATCAAGATAATATCTAAGATTTATGTTCTCATCAGAATATGTGGAAATCTACCATGCAAAGATGCTTGTTGGCCTTTTTCAGAAGAGAAAAAAAAGGCCTACATAAAACTGAGACGAATACCAAATATAACCCAAGTTGGGGTCTCAGACAGTAAATTTTACACCAGATAACTCAAGATATGGGACTCAATTAATTTATATTTCTGAAACAGCTAAGGCACTAAAATTTTTAGGATCAACAAAGATTGGTGTAGCAAGCAAATGACCTACCTCTTTTCCATCAGGATTTTCCAAAAGATCTAGTCTGACAACTAACTGGCACCCTCAACATTTTGCTGATGTAGTTATGGTTGATATCAACTAATCCATCCTGCTGATGCCACCAGGCATCCTGTTGTTGTAACCATGGTTTATCTCAATGCCTTGAATACTCCAAACCAGGTTAACTACAGTCAACCTAAATTCCATGAAATTTTGGAAACCTTTGCAATGATCTCAATCCCTTGGACATAAAGAGAACTAACTGGTGAATCTTAATTCCATAATGCTCTTAGTTTCCGCTAGGAACCACAAATGTGAAATGTGGAACCTAGTTATCAGACATCCATTCGTCTTGGCAGTTTGCACAACCCATAGCACAATTCACCATTACCAAACTTTGTTGCTGGAGTTTCTATGGCAGATCCAACCATTGACATGACTCAAAAAATCACTGGAGAAGTCATACCCTCAATTCAAACTATCTCAGAGTGGAATACACCAGTACAAACATTTAAACAAAAAAGTGCATGAGCAATCATAGAAACTTCAGATCAAGGATTTAACGTGTAAAGGAAATTCTGAAAACAATAACATTCATCTTATGGACAGAACATTCAGGAAAGACTCCTCTACGATTTTGTAAAAGAATGATTTTTACACTCCTGTCAAATTGCCTAAGTGTATAAACCTTGAATATTCACCATCACAATCTTTCAGAACAAGCACAATCCATTCCTCAACCAAAGACCAGTTTGGATAATAGCCTTTTGAGAATTCAAACTTATGTGGATATATGCCTTCTGTCCCACCCTTCAAAAGAAAGAGAATGCAGAAGAAATTTGTAGTGACTACAATGTATGCCTGTTAATCCAGTCAATTATAAAGGGTAAACTACTACCTTACTAAGGTTCAACTTTCACGCCAGAATAAATGTTAAATCTCATAAATAGTAAAAATCAAATCCAAACTACTCAAAGAAGCACCTCTCTGTGGATTATACACATTCAAAAATAGGCACCTTGAAGCAAAAATATAATGTTTCATGTGACCAAGAGAATTTTGCGAAGCTTTTTTGTGTTCATTCAAATTAAAACAGCTATTAAATTTTCTCAGCAAACTGTCAAGACCAGAAAAGCAGAAGAAACCAAAGCCCTCCTTCTTGTTAGATGATATCACTGCTTTACTTTGTTAGAGTCTCCCTTTTAAGAAGCAATCAGCAGAAGATATCTAAAGGAACAGTTTGATGCTAAAAAGACTATAAGCATATCACTTTCCTCCAAACTATTCTGAGAGTAAACCATTTTGATACTTAAAACTGGATAAAGTAATGAGAAACATGGAGCACAACCTTGGACAAAAGGCCATCTTTAGCAAGTTTATAATTGCTATCAGCATGGTTTTTTGCCACAACACGCTCATCAGCCCAGAAAATATACCACTTGGACCAGTCCACAGTCTTGTTATAAGGAGCTTCGCAGAGTTTTCTGTAAGCAAACTTAAGTTTTAAATCAACAATAAATCATAAAAGCAAAGAAAGATATGAAAAAGATAAGATACAGATACCCCATTAAGCCAATGAGAGAACCACCAGATAAAGCAATGGCAAAGACTCCTCGCTCTTTAACTGATGCCTCTGATAACTCAGCAACATAGTCTGCCAAATCAGTCATTAGCTCATCCAAACTCTCATGAATCCTCAACTCTCCTCTATTCTTCTGACCATCTGAGAGAGCCATGGTTCCAGAGAGCCCAATAGCTCTATTTTATAACCAGAAAAGACAAAGAAAGCATCAAAATCATTTCATGCCGAAATAATAAAGTCAATGAAATTCAAAACACAAACAGCTTTAACATTTAGTCTTCCTAAACCTAAAACAAAAAGGAAATTTCAAAGTTGTTCAAGATCCAGCTTCATATCCAGAAAACAAAACTCTGAACAAACGAAACAGAAAATAAGAACATAGTCAAGCGATAATTTCAATTTTTACTTTTTGTTTGACTACAGGACTTATATGCCTATACATATCATAAAGCTGAATTTTTTTTAAAAATCTATAAGCTACAGCTCACCCCCATGAATTTAATTTGCAAGTGGACTCTCTAATTGTCAAATAAGAAAACAATTGAACAAAAGGGTATCATCACCACAACCTAAGTTTTTAGAGATCGAGACCGAGAAATGAAAAAGGCTCCAAACAAGTGCACACTAGCAGAAAAAGAATATCACAGAAGACGAAACACATGTCCCAGATCATAAAACATGTTAAATTGACACCCTCCACTGCTGCAGAAACTAATAAAAGAACAAAGCATGATGGTCAATCATAGTCTCATGCAGTTAACAATAACCAGGAACAACAGCACACACAGAATCGACACGTTTCACAGCAAAAGAAGGAAAAAGAAATCGCTTACAAAGAAAAAAATAAAATTAGACAGAAGGTGGTACGCCAGAATAAGCTGACGAATGAAGAAGAATGTATATATAAATATATATATATATATATATATATATATATATATATATATATAATTATTTATTTTTTTATTTACTTGTGTGAAGATTTGGATTGTCTACCATTCCAAGGAATTCAAGCATAAAAATTTCTTATATTATTGTTATTATTACAAAATTGTAAAATACAATAGTAAAACATATACTAAACCAATGAGAATTGATAGATACACAATAAAAGTCGCCTAGTACAGTTAATCTTTTGAACTGCACATGATCATAGTACAGTTAAGAATTCACCTAAGAAAGTTTATATATATATATATTTATTTATTTATTTTGCAAGGAACTATTTTTTTTTTATTTTTGCATACAGAATGACAGAAAATAGAAGTTTTAAAAAATAGATTTATATGGGTGTGAGGTCATTGGTATTAATGTGATCTTTTAATGTAAATGCATGTTCATCGGTATTAATGTAATCTTTTAATGTAAATGGATGTTCAGTTTTGTGAAGGATAGGATAAAGAAATTTAATAATTTGTGTTTCCAAAAATATAATTTAGCACTAACCAACAAAAGGTTTACTCTTAAAAAGTGTTTGCTAAGACTAGTAATTAAGTTAAGTTGTGTATAAATATTTGAAGAAGAAGCACTTATAAAAAATTTGGTAGGAAATGTTAAAAGATAATGGTATCAATGAAGAATTTATACCTTGTTGGGTATTAGTGCATCAAATGATGGTGACAGGACACACAACACTGTTTTTCTGTCCACTGATAGATGAAAATGAAGATCGTGGCAGAACTTTGTTTGCAGAAAAACAACCATCTATGTTAAGAACAGATAATAATGAGAAGGATTTTGATATGTTGAAAAAGCTTTTGTTAACAAATTTTGAAAAAGTTTGTTTTTCTCTTTCCAAATTATTATAAATTATTTTTTAAAAAATATATCGATTTAATTGAGTGATGACATATGGACATTGCTAAAATTTTCTCAAAAAAAAAATATTGTCAAAAATTCTTTTTCCTAATGAGAAAATCTCAGTATCCAAGATCTCCTGCCATAAACAGAAGGTAAAAGTGAAATAAAAATATAACTATGAATTGCTCAAGTGAATTTCATTGGATGGTTCTAACAAAAAAGTTGTTTCTAATATTTGTTAGCAAATAATTTTTCTTTTGAACTATTTCTCTTTATCAAAGAAATATTTGCAGTGGATAAAATATATTTATAGCAATTACTAATAGATTTAAATTATTATAAATTCTTTATTTTTTTAATCTTTAGACTTTTGTATGTTTTTTAGTTTTATATTTAAAAATTACTATTTATTTATGTGTATTATTATTATTATTATTATAAAGAATGCACACATGGTGCACAGGTGCTATGTATGTCCATTAGTCATTATAAAAATTGTTGTTTTAAAAACATAATTTATTAGTTTCTTTAAAGCTCAATAAATACATAAAATTTTAATACCATAAATTAAAAGTGCATTAAATAAGTTTTTCTTTTAAAAGATGTTATATAAAATTACCTTGATGGAAATACAACCAAACTAATGTTAAATTTAAATTCCTCACTTATGATTAGGGATGGCAACGGGGCGGGACGGGGACGGGTTTCGCTATCCCATACCCATCCCCGCATAAAAAATTCATCCCCATCCCCATACCCAAACCCAACGGGTATCAAACTTTTTTCCCATCTCCATCCCCATCGGGTAACGGGTATAATCTCGTACCCATACCCGTACCCGTGTTCTAACTACTTTAATATTAATTTTTATAAAAGAAAAAAAATTACTGTAAAGAAAACATAATATTATGAAATATTAATATTATGAGGATTTTCTTCGATGCCAAATACCTTAAAATAAATTATAATTGTTTACATTTTATATTAGAATACCAAATAAAATTTCATGTGAACCAAAACATTTATTAAATTTGCAAACTACAACATTGATGAACTTAGTTGATAA
>Ga0209589_1007918_pt1 | contig 16812 bp, 4 predicted proteins | sample CowpeawhiteBW_FD_187525 | JGI IMG/M metagenome (GOLD analysis project Ga0209589, IMG submission 187525) | Root nodule microbial communities of legume samples collected from California USA - Cow pea white BW (SPAdes) (version 2) | ecosystem: Host-associated > Plants > Roots > Nodule | place: USA...
GTTAAAGTAAGTTTTATTTTTTCTTTTTTTTTTTTCTTTTTTTCTTGAGTCTACACTATCATAGAATTTTATGGAGTCTTTTAAGAGGATATATAATTTTGCTCAATTTCAATCTCTATTTTTTTTTAATTATAAGAGTATTGATCTAACTTTTTTTTTTATGAAAATGTCCTGCACGATATTACCTTTTTAACATTAATTACAGAGGAAATTAGTCTTCATTGTGTATTCAAGAAAAATTACAACGGAAATTAGTTTGTTACATAAATAGACAACAAAAATTGAATATTTCCCTATAAATACAAAATAAAAATGATTTTTTGTTTGCATCTATAGCTCGTGAGAACAACCTAAGCACTTCGAAAGAAAAATCTTTATAAGTTAACATGACTTCAATAAATCACTTTGTCAGTTTGCAGATAAATTATTTTTTATGTCCTTTGTATTCGTTAAAAAAAACTACGAAGTGCAGTTACACTTTAGTTTTCATTCGAAATTTTATTTAAGAAATGAGTATATTTTCATTATTATCTGTCTGAAAAGCTATAATACAGATCCGAATGATTGGATCTCACACATTGTAATTGAATAATTATGACTTTTCAAATTAATATTAGTCAATGTCATGTAAATAAATTTTAAATATAAAAAAATCAAAATATAAATTTTTAGTCCATCGATAATTTTTTGACATGTCAAATATATTTTATGTTACCTATAAAAATTAGTCATTTTAATCTAATTATGTTAAAGTTTTTTGCATGTCAAAATTGTTTCTTAACAAACATTGAAGCAGGACATGTCAAATAGTGTAAACAACTTAAATACTAACAAAAAACGTGTTTAACATGTCAAAAAAATGTAATGTAATTGAATTAAAAGAATTGTATTCATTCATTTTCAAAATTTAATAACCAAAATATATTAAAACTTTAGACATAAACAAATTCAAATTTTATATTAAAGTTCAAATACTAAAATCATACTTAATTCTATTTATAATAACTAAAAGATCTCTAAGTAAAAGATAAAGCTTGAATAAAACAAAGAGATGAATAAAAAATACCAATAATTTGGACAACATGAATCTCTCTAAAAGGACTTGAATGATCCTAGAATTCATATCATTATCCATAGGTTATTATTATTTGTTGAAACAAACTCCAAACCCTAATTGGATATAAATAGCTTTTGAAGAGGGCCATTAGAGAGAAAATGTTGATGCAAGTGGTTTTGATGTTCATGTGAGTGAATCTTTGAGGTGTGACATAAAGCTACTCAACCAAGTTTCTCTATCATAAACTTTTGGTGACCACATAGGGTTTGCTAGCCTCTACTTGATGTAACATTTGATGCTTTAGTTTGCATCTCTCACACTCAAATTAAAAGGAAAAGAATTGGAGAATTATAAAAGAATATCATATTTTATTTTTTTGTTTTAAAAAACTAAAAAGGTTACTTTATAGGATTTAGAAGATTTTTTTTTGGATCAATCCATGGTGAAATACGCGGGAGAAGACTTCTCTTTTTCTTTTGTTTAGTTTTGACTTCTCAAAATGGATTTTTAAAACACAATAATTGACAAAATATTATAAAAATAAATAACAAAGTAAAACATTTAACTTTTTAGTTTAATTTCATGTTGAGAGAGGTACTTCTTTCATTTGTATAAGTATATAGAGGTATTCGTTAATTTGTTTGTTTTGTTGATTTGTATATTCAAGTTTATGTTTTTTTATTTCTAAATATTTTTGAGATTTTGATTTTAGGTCCTAAACAAATCTTTAGTATTTTTGGTGTCTATATATTTTTTCTTTGTTGGTCTTTGTCATGAAGTAGCAATAGTAACTAATGACACATTGATTATATTGCAGCCCAATGCATTGTTATTTTATCAAATAGTTTAACAAAATAGTTACATGTAATATTTTTTTTTTTGGTAAATTATGTTTTAATCTCTTATTGCTTAGGTTTGGGTTGGTGTTTATGACTAATTGGGTTTGGGTTATTGTAGGAATGCAATTATATAACTAAAATATGATGAAACTAATATAAACATTAAACATAGATAAGCATAATATAACTAAAATAAATCTTTTGATAAGCTTAAAATCAAGTTCTACACATTTTGATTATATTCAATCTTAACAAAGATTACTCCATTCTTACATGTGGGTACTAAATTTGGTAATATATGTACAAGAAATTATCATAATCCAAGAACAATAATGTGAAGACAAAATTAAAGGTGTCAACATTAAAAGGTTACCAGCTTCTAAAAATTTATGATACTACTCACAGAAGATTAGTGTAAATCCTCACAAAACCGTTTACTTTACTACAAACAAACCTTTACAACAAATTTAGCATTTCAAAATAAATGTAAACGTAACAATATATATATATATATATATATATATATATATATATATATATATATATTGAATATCTTAACTTGTATTTTGTGATATATTCAATTTTTTAGAAAAGGAGAGTCTAAAAATAAAATTTAATCTCTTATATGTTACTTCTATATTTGTACATGTGTATTTGTGTACATAATGAACTAATAGTAAATCACCAAACAAACAATGCAAACAAGAGTAAGATATTGAAATAAAATTTTAACAGAAGAAAAATATATATAAAATAAAACATTTTTATTAGAAATCCAAAATCAATTTAATTCCATAAAACACAAACATACAAAAACGAGCCACATATGAATTTATTATTACGAGGATATTCAACGATCGAAATAATAACTTAAAAATACTCGTATTAATTATATTCCATCACAAACTAATATATAATCTAATTCAAGACTTAATGTATCAAGTAAATATAAAAATGTTTTTGACCAAAGATTTCAACAATTTTAATAAATTGAAATATATAGTAATTGAATAAAATATCTTACATTTTAATTTTGTTGTTTGAATAAAACAATTTAATTTTCATCTTACGACGAACATAACCCAATCTTCTGATTGGGGCAGCTCGACTCAATCTTCGGTCCCAGGACGACTCGACTCGATCTTTGGCCTGAGCCTGACTCGGCTCAACCTTCGACCTGTACCCGACTTGGCTCGGCCTTCGACCAAGGTCTGAATCAGCTCGACCTTTGATCTTAACCAAGTCATCTCGTTCGTCTGTTCATCAAAACTCGACTTTTTGGTCCTCTGGACTTTTTTGTCCTGAGCAAATAGTAATTCCACGAGGAATTTCCTCCTTTTGTAGAAAATTTCAAATTATATTATTTTAGTTACTTGAAATACCTTTTTAAATTTTGTAATTTCAATTTTCTTATAATTTTTTCATTCAAACATGTCATTTTTCTTTGAGAAATTTTAAATTTTCAATATAAATGAATTATTCTCTTAAATTGTCTCGATCAAATACATCACATGAGTAATAGATCATGTAACTTACAAATATCCATGAACATCACTTACTTTTATTAGAAGACCGAGAATGATTATGTCTAAACATGGAATACATTAGTAAAAGTTAGAAATGTATGTAGGTAAAAGTTTTTTTTTTAATTTTCTTTTAGACTTGATAAAAATGATTTCATTTATTTTTATTTAAATTAGAGCAAACTTTTTTAATTGTTTTAATAATACGCCAGTTCTATTACCAGAAGGCAATATTTAGATTTACTACCAATACAGAGAAAAAAACTAGAAAAAAACAATTAATCTTAATTATATTAAATATGTAAAAAAAAAAGACAATTAAAATTTCACAACTTAAATTGTAGATGAAAGTCTAATTATTTACAAATATCTACTTGGGAGAGAATGTTTATCATATTACATTAATTATATTGTTGGGTGTTTCTTATGTTCTTGATTAGTTCCTGCAATGTTGTCCCCATGTAAAAAACAAAAAATATAATATAATAGTTAAGAGAGTTATAAAATAATCTTGATTATGCACCCAAAAAATAAAATTGAACAAATTTATATCAAAACACATAAAAAATTAAAAATAATGATAAATCTTAATTATTATTTAGTTTCTTTTTTACTTTTATGATAAAAGTAATCACTAAAAAAAAATTTCATTAACAATCAATTTTAGTAATTAAAATTATTAGTCACCATGGAGACCAATTTTAGATACCAATTTATAAAAAAAAAAATTAATAATTACTAAAATAGTGAATAAAAAAAATTATAATTGGTTTCTAAAATTTAGCTACAAAGGATTTAGCTTTTAAAGAAAATTGATTACTAAACATTAACTACCAAAGTTTTTACTACCAAAGGAATTGATTTCTAAATTAGTAGCGATCAATTATAATTTTTTATTCATAATAATGACTATGTTAGTAACCAATAATTTTTTATTTTGTAAACTGGTATCTAAATTGGTGACTATAATGATTAACAACTCTTAATTACTAAAATTGGTCGTTAATCAGACATTTTCTTGTACATAATAAAAATATATAATCCTTCAATGTTTTAAGGAACAAGAAGTAAGGACAAGACATTTTCATTCTTGAAAAAAAAAATGATTGAAAGGGACTAACACAATTACTGGATTCAAAGTTTTGAACATACCAAAAAAATTGATTTCCAACATAAAAAGTCTTCCCTTATAAGAGACAAGACTTTTGTTTGTTGTTTTTACATAATCAACAAATAGATACATTACGTAAAGAGAAAAAAGAGAAATAAAAATGGAAGTCTAATAAATTTGAGAAGAAGATAATGGTAAAATTATTGATGAACATGGATCGATCAGGCACAAATATTACTTATCTGTTATTTGATCTGTAAAAAAATATTTGACTCGTTACTTATCAAATATTCATTTAAAAAATTTCTACAGATTTTTTAAAATTTACAATTATTCATGAATACCCTTTAAAAAAAGTTATAGATTTTTAAAATGAAATATAAGTAAAATTATAAAATATTACAAAAAATAACATGAATTAAATTAAATTTAATCTAAAAAAAATATAAATTAAATTTTAATTTTAATTTTTTACTAATAAAAAATATGTGAGTACTAATAATATAATATCCACATGAACCATTTTATAAATAAATATTAAATTATTTGTTATTCATTATCCACAAATATCCGTTTAAAATATCACTTATTACTAATTATAACAAATTTTATCCTGAGATACCCGACCAACATAAATACTATTTCATTTCCTATTTCGAAGAACTCACACTAAAATAAATATAAGAAGATGAGGAAGTTGAAGTGAAATATTGAACAAGTTTGAAAGTTGTTGCAATGGATTGAGATGAGTCTCTCTCTCTCTCTCTTTCCTTTGAGTGCTCCTTAATGAGCGGTTGGGCATGGTGTGTTGGAGGCCATGTGAGTGAGTGAGTTTGCATCTCATATGGTGGCTGATTGTTGTGTGCATATATATATTCTTCATTATTTCTTGTCTGTGGGACACTACACTTTTTGCATAACTTTTCTCTAAGATTGTATCAAATTCATTAGCTGTCTTGCATTGCATGCCATGACATGCAACTCTTTTTTCTTTTCTTCTCTATTCAATTAGGTCAACTTCGAAAGATCTCATTTAAATAATCTTTTTCAAATTATCTATCATTTATCAAAAATAAATGAAATCAACTTAAATAAAACGAACACACAAATGTATTAGTTTTAGTAGTTTTAAAAGGTTAAGTTTTTTAATTAAAGAACTTACTTTTATCATGTCAAAATATAATTTTGAACAAATTTGGATCCTTATACATATTTTTTTTTAAATGACATCTTTATCACAATTTTAAGATTGTGGGAGGAGGAGAAATGGAGTAAATGTTTTACATGTCATTTATAGATAAACAAAGAAGTTAGATTCAAATTTTCAATTTTTTTTAATTAAGGTAAATAGACATACTCACACAAAAGAAACCTAACAAATTTAATTAAGATACATTACAATAAAATTATAAAATTATAAAATTTAAATTATAACATTACAACATTAAAAAAATAATTAAATTAAAAAATTATAATATTATAACATCATAAAATTATTAAAAAAATAAAAAAATTAAATGTGACAAAGACAAAATAAGGAAACAGATAATAGTCAAGTCATAGAGTTAACTGTCACATAAATAAATTAAAAAAAGGAAATTTAAGTTAATTGAAAGATTTTAAATTTGTAAGACTCAATAAAACACAAAATTTTAATACAAATTCAGCAGTAAATTTTCAAATTTTTCAAGAACTTCAAACTTAATTAATTATTTTCAATTTTGTACTATTGTGTTTTTCCTTTGAATGAAAATAGTGAAAATAAAAACAATTTAATAAATGACTTATGTATAAGCAAATTATTATATGTTTTATTTATTTATTTATTTGTATAAATATTTATAGGTAAAATTTAAAATTTATATAATCAAAACTCTTATTTATTATTATACTTGATTCAACAATGATTAAAATTTCGTATGAAATAAGCATCGCTATAAATAATTATGATTCAGGAGAAAAAAAAATGAAATCATTTTTTTTATAAACTAACATTTTGTAAAAGTTTATTTGAAGAAGTTTTTATATTATATTTTCTTAAATATGATTTTTAATTTATATCTCAACTGGTTTTTGTTTTTTTATTTAAAAAATGAAAATGTTTGCGGAATCTTTTTAAAGAGACTCGTAAGTCAAAGCCAGATATTTTATTTTACTTTAAATTGCTTTTCCTATAATCTATCCAGAAATAAAGATAAGCAACCTTTACTTTAATTACATGCAAGAAAATTTGTTTACTCTAAAAATCTGATCTTCATTTGTTATTGTTCCTTGAAAGGTTTGTATAAATTGACCATATGTTCGCGTCCACATTCATGTTGCACGGATGTAGAAAAGAACGGATTATACAAAAAATAATTTTAATTTTGGTTTCAAATTTATTTATTTTTAATTTTAAATTTTTAAAAATTTGAAAAAGTACTTTTATCCTTGAATGTAAATGTCTAGTAAATTTTTAAAGGTACAAATGGTATAACTAAGATATATATAAATGTTTGAATTTGGATTCAAGTTTGAAGTTAAGTTGAGTTTGAGTTTGAAATTGAGTTGAATTTAAGTTTGAAAGTTTCAAAGATATAGGTTGGTTTATGAGTTTAATGAAAATGTAGGTTATATTGAACGATTTAAAACCATAGTAATTTTTTTGAGTTGTTTAAGAGTTGCAAAATTTTGTTTTGATATTGGGTAAAAGATCTTCCTTTTGATATAGTGTAAGGTCTGTTTATTTTCCTGCCTTATTTTAAGGGTTGATCCTAAGCAGATGGGGCTGGCTCATAGGGTGTCAAGGCCCCTAAAACAGTTAGGGTTCGTCATTTTACACTCACTTGCAAACGTTCTCGTTTCTCAAACACTCTTTTCTCCTTGTAGAAGGTTCTGCTAGGGTTTAGCCAATGTTCCGTCAAGTTAACTAATCTCGTCCCTTTTCTCCACCTAAGTTGTTGTCAACTTGTGCTCTTTCATTCAGTCTTCTCTTCACGTCTTCCAGCTAGGGTTTTGTTAGGGTGGGCTCGTTTTAAAACTGTGCTACTATTTTCAGCTCTTGAATCTGCCTTTAGAGTTGTTGTGCTCAACTGTCGGCTGTCGGAGCCCTTTTTCTAGCTATTTCCAAGTAAGGGAAGCTAGGGTCCATCTGTCTAGTTCGTTTTATGCTTGCTCTAATGCTATTGTATGATTTTGTGGTCTGGATGCTACCGTGAGTTGATGAGAATGTCATTTTACCTTTTGGGATTGTGTTTGTGTGACTGTTGCATGAGGGAACAGTGGCAGACACTGGTTTTCTCGCCCAAGCGAGCATGCCTCGCCTAGGCGAGACTAACAGAGGCTTGCCCAAGCTTTTCTGCGCGAACTGTCGCTCAAGCGACTTGTCTTCATTTTGAGCGAGATGTAATCTCACTTAGGCGAGAAGGAACTCGTCTGAGTGAGAATCTGTAGGAGCCACTGTTCTACTGCTCGAGCTCTCGCCTAGGCGAGAAGGGGCTCGCTTAAGCGAAAGGACCTCTCTCGCTTGAGCGAGGTCTTCTAGCCTGAGCGAGATTGGGGCAGGTTTTTTGCTATAATGTGAATGGCCAATGATGTGGTTGCTTGCTTGCCTAACTTGAATGCTTGACTAGAAAGGTTTGAGGGATGATGCCTTGATTAATATATGAGGTTGAGATGAAAATGGTATGTTGCTTTATTGCCATATGAATTGGGAAGCATGAGTTGTATGATTGGTTGTTTATGCATGATGTTGGTATTTATATGAACTTTCTGATTGGTTGGTGAAACATGTACAAAGTGTGAGTAGGACGTAATTCCATGACTCTTGTAGTGAGAGCTCATGGTGGTGCCCCACCTAATGGACGTAATTCCATGGGCCCTCCCGAGGAGTCCTTGGTGGCGCCTCATCTATTGGACTTAAATCCATGAACCTCGAGGTGAGAGTTCATGATGGTGCCTCAACGGCAGGACGTAATTCCACGAGGGCAACGCGGTGGTGTCTCAAGGCCAGGACGTAATTTCACAAAGGCCACGTGGTGATGCCTCGCTGCTAGGACATAATTTCACTGTCTCGTGGTGGTGCCTCATTATGCGTATCCGGATAGTCTAGTCTTGGAGTTTTAAATAGTTTGGTACCTCATGTGTGGTTTCCCGTTATTTACGCTTGACTATGTGATTGAATGTTGAGTGTTATGATGTAAGAATCTTGTGCACTGGCTTACCCTTTCACTTGTCTGTATGGTTGTGTATGGTTTTCCTCCTTTGCGATGATCATCAATTTTATTGATGTGAGCAGATGTGAGAACCCTTGGCAATGGTAAGGATAATAGGGATGTTGCAGCTTGATGGTTACGGACGGGTATTGGACTCACTATAGAGCCCATCGCTTAAGGAGTTTTTATTAGTTATGATTATCTTGTATGTACAAGACTTAATACTACTTTTTCACCTGTGTACTTTGTTTTAGGCCGTGTGAGGTCTCTTTTTTATGTAAAATGGGTATGTTGGGTGTACCGTGTACCTTCATACTCCAAACTCTATGGTCTCTGAATATTTATGTATGTTACGTTTTATTAATTTGAGGTTATCTAATTTTTGGGACGTTACATATAGTAAAGAGACTAATTTATGATATTTTCGTCCAAGTGAAAATAAAACAAAATTTCAAACTTAATATCTATTTTATTTTTGTTTGAGTGAAATCAATGTTGTTAGGTCTCATCTTTGTCTTATTTTTATTTGGACAAAAATAGTACTTCAAACTTTGTCTTTGCCAAATTTCCACACAAATATAAAAGAAAAAAAATTGTTCAATCAAGTCAAATTTTGCTCAAGGTAATTTTTTTTTCATTTGTTATTTATTTGATTATTTCTATTTTAAGTGCAACTTATTAAATGTGACATATGATGAATGAATGACACGAAAGAGAGTGTATGATATTACACATTTTATATTATTTTAGTTTTTAAATTTCTAATTTGTTAAATATTCTCTTTACTAAACATATTTTAAAATTGTTAATCTATGAAAATATAAAGTAGAAATTTAGTTTTACTGTATAATAAATTTTATTATAATTTCTGTCCATAATATTATAAAATAAGAATGTACAATACGTATTTTAAGTTTACATAAATAATAAATAAAATATAAATTATTTTTCTTTTCATTGCATTAAAATTTCAAATTAATTAATTAATTATTAATTTAATTTAAAATAAAATAGAATTAACATTGTGACGGTTTGAACTTGTGATCATTTAAAAAATATAATTTTAATTTAAATATCTTATTAATAAAAATTTTAAAAGTTGTTTAAAATGTTACTAATTTGTCACAAAATTTTAGCCTCAGTTAGAACTGTTGTTGATTGTAAATTTTAACTTATTAAGTCTAGTTTAGACAAAGATAAATTTCATTTCATTAAAATTTTTAGTTAAAAATACTAAATTGAAAGTTTTAAAATTTCAAAGAACGGAATGAACTCTGTAAATAAACAGTTGAAGAAAAAGTTAATTAGCCTTTTTTTTTTCCTTTATCCCATTATATATTAATTAATACATTTTCGGTCTCATTAAAGGTGCTTTACTCTAAAAGCAAAGTTTGATAATAAAAAAAAACAACCTCATTGATAATGGATAATTTTGGACAACCAAATCACGTCAATAAACAAGCTGGGAGATGTTTTTACAGTAATTAATTGATTGGGTTAATTAAATCCATTAATTCGAATTTAGTAATGGTGAATTTCACAATTTATGCAAGGTTCTATGTTCAAATTTTGTTATTGTTAATTATTCATGATTATAAAGCGTTTACTTAATTTTTAGTTTTATGAATTTTTTATTTGTTTCTTTTTCTCTCAAATTTTGTTTGATTTTAGGATCCATTTATAGAATTTAGACTAAACAAGCTGAATTAAGTTTTGTAGTGATGGTGAATTTCTTGAGTTTACTCTTCTCTTTTCTAAATTCAGTTTTCTATTTTATAATTACAAATTGTATTTCTTATTTTGAAATTAAATTATTAGAATAGAGTAAATATTGATTTGATAATTCAATAATTATAAAATATTAATAGAGGTAAGCTTTTGAATAGTCATCAAACAACTTAATGTATAGTTTTATACACTTTACATTCAAGACATTCTCTCTTATATCTAAAAGTCATTAACCATGAGATTAAAATGTATTAAAGTTTTTATTTAACTATATATATATATATATATATATATATATATATATATATATATATATATTTATGTATATAAATTGGGATGTCAAAACCTGCTAGTCCGTCAAGAAAAGGAAAAAGTTGGGTTGGAGTTTTCAACTAGTTAATCTGTTTTGGTTTAACCTACCTAACCCGCAAAACTGGTGGATTAGTCTGTCCCTAGTTCGCTAGCTCCGTTTTTTTTTAATTTTTTAAAATTAAAAATAATTTAAAACATTAGATTTTCTATGTTATATTTTTTGTATAAATATAATTATGCAATACTATTGTAATTTAAATCATTGACACTTACAAATTAAGTTCCAATTATTAGTTATAATAGACTAATTTAACATGTAAATGTAATAATTATTTTAATTTATCAATTAAAGATATTAATTGAGCAATTAAAAGCTTAAAAAATATTTATATGATTAAATATGTTGTAAATGTTTATTTATAAGTATATATACAAAAAAATTCATAAATATATTTTTTTAAAAAAATAAAATAAAAAAATGTGGCGGGCTTACCTACCTCGTGACAAGGCGGATTACATTTTTCGATCCATTTTTTATTGGTAGATCAACCTGACCCGACTTGTTTTTGGAAGGTCAAGGGCGAGATAGACAAAAATGGGTCAGACTAACCCATTTTGCCACTCATAATATTAATGTGAAAAAAGCTAATCTTATATGTTACTTTCTATATGTAACATCCTAATTTTTAGCAGTTTAAGACTAATAAAAATAGGGAGTTTCATCATAGTTCAAAAACAGGTAATTCAATGCACACAATATATTAATACAATCTTACAAAAGATATGATTATAAATATATATCACTTATACACTTATACTAAACTAATTAAAATATACCTAAATTGACCACCTCTAAAGCTTCCACCTAAAACGATGGCTCCTCATCCTCAAGAAGTGTCTCTGACATTGCAACCACATCTGCTCCCACCATTAAGGTGATCATTGCAAAAGGAAATATACAACACGAGACAAAAACATAGAAAGCAAGGGTAAGCTAATAATGATTTAAAGAAGGTTACATTAGAGTAAGAGCATAATAATAATCAATTATCACAAATTCACACAGGAACATTCCAATACTCACACGTCATTCAACTCTAGACTCAATTATCTGGATATATGCAATTAACATTAGACCTCTTGGTGGCTTGCACCGTGTATGATTCCCAAACTTTGCAGAGTTTGGCCTTAAGGGGTTATCACCCAATCATCACACCAGGTAAGTCTCCTTCGCGCCAAAGACTTGATCGAGTCCAATGGCTAAGACATCCTGCTACTCCTCACGACATAACCCATTATACTCTATATGAGCCTTAATGGTTACTGGAGCGTCAGGATACCAACCAAAACTAAGTCCTTATGTCTTTGCATACCCTACCTCATCCACACTTAGAATTTCTCCACGAAATTCCTCCATAATTCACATACAACAGATCCATATTCACCCAATCTCACTCAAAGCATACCAAGACAGTCAAAATAATCCATTTCAAATCAGTTAATGCAATGAAACACATCAAAACAGCAAACACATGAAATCTGGCAGTCAGCGCTCAGCCTCATATTCCAACGCTCAGCCTCAGCATTAAAATTTCGTTCCAGACCTACAGGGGTCCCAGCGCTGGGGCACTACTCGGTTGGCGCTCAGCCTCATTCTTCTCGCATTTTTCAACGCTAGGCACCGCTGGGTTAGCGCTCAGCGCTGATCCTCTCACATTTTTCAAGGCTCAGCCTTGCACCAGAAAACAACACATATTCTGGTTTTCGTTGGGAGATGTTTCACTTGATTTCATGACCCAAATTGGTACCTCCATGGCAGTGTTCTCTAGTTTCAAAATGGTTTTCAAGCAAAGTGAAATGATACCAATTAGAGCCATGATTCAAGTGTTCATTTTCCAATTCAACCTCAATTCACACAATGCAATCACAATTTCACTTATACCAAACATCAAACAATTCACATTCCATTACACTTCAAACAATTAATTCTAATTACACACAATTACATTCATTGTATCCTCTAATTAAATTCAATTATCAGCTTCCCTTACTTGACAAAGCGACTCTGCATACCCAAACCGCTCAAAGAACACCAAAACGCATCTAACTCCACAGAATGCTCTATCTACACATAGAAACATCATAAGAACGATCAGGACCTACCATTATGATCACTGATCTGCAAAGACTCATACTGATGATTAAAACGTCGCATGCAAGCGAAAGAGAGCTCGCATGCAACAGAAAAAGACTAAAAAAGAGCGGAAACTCAACTTACGCGAACAGAGAACTCTGGAGAAGTCAGAGAACTCTAGAGAAGTGGTTTCTAGAGAGATGATGTGTTTTAAAATAATGAAACTTGTTTATAACGATTCTATTTAAATTAAAATATTTTAATATTAAAATAATCGAGTCTCACTATTTTTAAACCACTATCACTTTTAAAATATCATTTTCTAGGATATTACACTATATATAGATATTATTAAATAAAATATTAAAATGATGTCAAAATTATTTTAATAAAATTTATAAGAATTATTTAGTTCATCATTTTAATGAAAATTCTGAGATTCTATTAAGTCATCATTATTAAACATTTAACAAATAATACTAAATATTTAGCTTTGTAAATTTCTAATTAACACATTTCATTCTCTATGAAAATGTGTTAAATTGAAAATTATATTACAGTTTATCATGAAACTCCGTGTGTTACATGAGAAACATCTCATGAGATGACATGATTTTCATGAAGTGCAAAGATGATATATAGTTTAATTTAAGGACAAATCATGATTTTTAAAAATAATTTAAAATATAAAAACATATTTAATCCATTGAAATGCACAAATTAAAAAAAAAATCTAGATTAACCCGGAGCTTGTGTTAAAGTTACGTAGCTAACCAGAGAAACAATGTTAGTTGGTGAAAAGTTGCTAACGGATTTAACTTCTTGCTGAAGTTCCATGAAGTTAACACACACAGCAATAAAAATCGTGTGTAGTAAGTAAGTAATATATTAAAGGATAGTGATAACATAAAGAGACATAAACCAAACCTATTGACTTCAAGGACACAGTACAAACAGAAAGATAGTTTGGTAACTTTGGAAGTGTTTGGAATTAGTACAACGTTAGGAATGTTAGTTGAAAGGATGGTTCTTGTTACAAACCATGCCATAAATATGGATCAATAAATTCTCTAGATCTAGGTTTTTATCACATTAAATAAAGAAAAAAAATAAAATTAAACCCATCAAGATTTCAAGCATCCCAATTTAATGGGAGAATAGTTGGATATATTCCAAGTAGTTCAAAAGAGTATTCATAAATCTACCAACCCCACATTTTCATCTATTTAACAACAACCATATCTATTATTTATTAACAAAATTGTTTTTAATATAATCTTTATAATACATTATTTGCTTTCACTAAAAATGAATAATTTTAAAATTGTAAATTTTTTAAGAAATCTCACTTTTGATCTAATTAATTTTACTCCTAATTTTATGAATTTTAATATTAAGGGTATGTATGATTTGTTACTTGTACTCCAACACGTGTATAGAGAAATATGAACCATACTTTATGGAATCATAGCTGACTACAACCCTAAAATTTTAATTATTTTCTATTTAAATTTCCATTAGATTTATTTATTTATTTATTATTATTATTATTCTTCATACATGGTTGGAAAGCAATATTTTGTTCTCTTTTTCTTCTAGCTTTTAAATTGGGACACGAGAGAGACTTTAAAACAAATTGAATATTTCCAATTCTAATAGATGCCTCATCCACTTTATACCATCATGAAAGCTGGCCAAAACCCTATCTATTTGCAAGCCTGGAATCTACAATAATATTATATCTTTCTATACATCTCTCTTTCCCAACAAACAAACTTCAAGATAATTAATGTGTGACCAATATATTCCTATACAACTTCATTCTTAGTTCTTAAATTATTTTAAATATATAGTCATATGATTATATCTAGATTTTAACTTTATATAAACATGATTAACCGGTAAAAATTTCGTATTAATTTGATTCAATTCAGTAAATAATATCAGTGACGAATAATATCAGTGACGGATCTTCAACAAATAAAAAAAAATAGAATTGACGTTAATAATTTGTGCCTAACTTTCTAACTTGTTGGCTTGAGGTTATGTTGTTTATGATTGGAGATAGAAGTATTAATGTGTGAGAAAGTGTGAAAGGATTTTGAGCCATGTGAGGCATATATGAAGAGTATAACCAATTAGAGGTCACATGCTTGGTCGAATATGGTTGATAAATTGGACCATGTAATATTGTGTTCAAATACCATATGAACCCTAAATCACTCTACCTGTCAAAATGGAACCATAAATACATAATATTTTTGTCCAAAAAATATATCCAAAATTTAGGCAAATGAACATGATTGGTGATCACACCAATTGAAAAAAAGGTTCCTCTCTTTTGAACTTCATTGGTTCTTCCCATGTGCTTTGTTTTGGTGTTGTTGGGAACATTTAGGGTCAACTTTTAATACTATGTGTGTGTGTGTTTTGCTACCTCACTCCACTTTTTTTGTTTTCTCCTTCACACATGCTCTTAGGTATACGAAAAACACTAGTCAATTGTTGTCGGTTTCATCAAGTCATTGTTATAATTATAATTTTCATGTTTTAAATATAATTAATTATACTTGTTTAAGTGATAATACAGAAAGTTGGACCTCCCAATATTTCAAAATTGGGAAAAACAATCTTTGCTTTTTCATTAAGACCAATCTTGTTAATACTTTCTTTACGAGAAAAATATAAGTTGATTATGTGAGAATTAAACATGAAATTTTTCGGTAAATGAATTAACATCACTAGTACGTAATATCTTTCTATTACGTCACTTCATTGAGATCGCATAATATAAATTTTTAAAAAATTGATATAAACTGTATAGAATAAGATGATTATAAAGAAAATGATTAAGATATGAAGAAAAAAATAGTATGGGTTTAATAAGAATGGGAAAAAATTAATTACAACTACATTAACCTGCATATAGATTATTTGTATTTTTTTTTAGCGTATACGACAACGTTTAGCAATCATATATCTGTTGGTTATTAGTTAATCATTTATTATTATTATTTTTAGAAAGAAGTGCAAGCAAATAAATTATGGATTACTTCACTGGCAACATTATAATCATTTAATACTTACTTTAAAAGTAATCAATCATATATTATATATATTATATCAATGTTTTCTTGGGTTAGTACTAATTGCATTTACAAGAAAGAGGATTAAGCACTAAATGAATTTGACAATTATGTGAAAATATGACTATTAATGACAAAACAAATAAATGAATAGATGGCAATGTAATCTGAGAAGTTTGCTTAATATTGGAAATATAACGATATAGCCATTGCATTTATCAACTCTTCCTAATCAATTGAAGTGATAGGTTGATAGAGACTATAAACGACGTGGTGGTTAAATCGATGTTATGTGCTTTCTTAATCATACGATACAACACATTCTTGAGATGCTCTCATTTTTTTCTTTCTTTATTTTTTCTTTCATGGAATCAAACAAATCCAAATGTCTTATGAGCTTATTTAGATTCCAACTACATAGCCTCAATTTACCTTTCTATAATGCATCATATATATTACGAGACACAAATATAAAATATTTAGAAAAATTAAGAGTCATATAGATATTAAAAACTCAAAAAAGTTATGATTGACTTAGTATTATACTTGTATTTTATTTCGAAGAAGATAAAAGTTAAATAAGATTGATTTTGTGTTCTGTGTAAGTAATGAGCCACAATATATAATAAAGGATTACGTAGTTTTTGTTTCATTTTTCGTGGGTTTTGTTTAGTTTGTTTCTATTTTTTCGAAATGTTTAAAATGGTTCTAATTTTTGTAATTTGTGGTCAATTTGATCCTTTTTGCAAACGCTGTTTAAATAGTTAATGGAAGTGAACAATAACTGCCACGTATCACTTTCTGTTTTTTTTTTTTTTTTAAATTTTTT
>Ga0209589_1007919_pt1 | contig 16811 bp, 22 predicted proteins | sample CowpeawhiteBW_FD_187525 | JGI IMG/M metagenome (GOLD analysis project Ga0209589, IMG submission 187525) | Root nodule microbial communities of legume samples collected from California USA - Cow pea white BW (SPAdes) (version 2) | ecosystem: Host-associated > Plants > Roots > Nodule | place: USA...
TCATTTTGGGGTAGAAAAAACCCTAGGTCTTTTAAAAGAGAAATTCTTTTGGCCCCATATGAGGAAGGATGTCCAAAGGCATTGTAATAGATGTATCTCATGCTTACAATCTAAGTCTAAAACAATGTCTCATGGATTATACACCCCCTTGCCTGTTGCTTCAGCCCCTTGGGAAGATATAAGTATGGATTTTGTCTTAGGACTTCCAAGAACACAAAGGGGTTTTGATTCCATTTTTGTGGTGGTAGATCATTTTAGCAAAATGACACACTTTATACCCTGCCACAAAGTGGATGATGCTAGCAACATTGCTCGGCTTTTCTTTAGAAATGTGGTCAAGCTTCATGGTATACCCCGCACCATAGTTTTTGATAAAGATATTAAGTTCCTTAGCCATTTTTGGAAAAGTATTTGGTCAAGGCTAGGAACTAAACTTAATTTCTCTACTTCATTTCACCCACAAATTGATGGGCAAACTGAAGTTGTTAATAGATCTTTGTCTACTATGCTAAGGGCAATTTTGAAAGGAAACCACAAATCTTGGGATGAATACCTTCCCCATATTGAGTTTGCCTACAATAGAGTAGTTCATAGGACTACTAAAATCTCTCCATTTGAAGTTATTTATGGCTTTAATCCTCTCACTCCTATGGATTTGTTACCACTTCCTACATCTTTTGATTTCATTCATAAAGAAGGGGTGGCAAAATCTGATTTTGTTAAGAAAATGCATGAGAGGATTAAAAGACAAATTCAACAACAAACTGAGAGGTATGCTAAGTACAACAATAAGGGTAAGAGGGAAATAATTTTTGAAGAAGGGGATTGGGTGTGGCTACACCTTAGAAAAGATAGATTTCCTAAGAAAAGAAAGTCTAAACTTAGCCCTCGAGGTAATGGTCCCTTTAAAGTGTTGAAAAGAGTCAATGATAATGCATATAGGCTAGAGTTGCCTAGGGAAAATGATGTACATGCCACCTTTAATGTTGTTGACTTAATACCTTTTGCAGGTGGTACAGATGATGAGGCAGAAATTTCAGATTTGAGGACAAATCCTTCTCAAGAGGGAGGGGATGATGAGATGCCTCTAACTAAGGGACCCACAACAAGAGCAATGGCCAGGAGGATACAAGAGGAATGGGCCTCCAATGCACATACAAGGCCCAAGATGAACTTTACATGGGCCAAGGAAGATGTGAAGACCTAGCCTAAAACTCTTTGTTTGTAAATATTAGAATAGGGATTATTTTTGGGCCTTGTATTTTGGGCTTTGTAGAATGGGGTTTTTGTTTGGGCCATGTATTGGGCCTTGGAGGGTTTTGGGGCTTTGAAGAGAATTGGACCAAAGAAGAGTTGGGCTTGAAATTGGCCCAACAAGAGAGAGAGCGCATTTGTGAGAGGATCTAGATCCTTCTTGCTCCAAGCTTGGTCACCAAGCTTCTCTTATGCGCCTAGAAGCAAATCCCTTGTGACTTGCCTCATGCTCTCTTTTTTTGCCTCATGCTCTCTTTTTGGCTCCAAATACCACATTCTAGATCCTTTTTCCCTCCATTTTTTTGGACCACTTGGCTCTCCTTTTCTACTATAAATAGAGAGCTTAGGACCCTTGTATTTTCATTCATTAATATAGTAGAGAAACTCTGTTAAGATGACTCCAGACTCCTCTCTTTTTGTGAATCAACTTAGGCTAGAGTTCTCCTTCTTGGTTTCCTCTAGCCCCCTTTCTTGAGTGTTGGCCCAACCTCACTTGAGAGCTTCTCCAAACACTATTGCCACACCACTTCTCCTCTCATCTTCTAACTTCTGCACCTTCATTCTTCTCCATGGAAGCTTCCTCAATTCCGCATGGCTTTTCCTTGGCTTCCTTACTATTGAAGATGGACTCATCACAAGGTAAAGTCTGAATTGATTTTTTTTTCTTTTGGGATAGTGAACCATGTTATGTTAGTTGTGTGATGTATGCTCAAAGTTCGTTCATCCCTTTAAAACCAAGTTGCACTTTTACTCAGAAGACTAGGGAGAGTCGAGTAAAAGGAGTTGTTATTTTAACCTTAGGACTTTGGAGAGTCGGGTAAAATGGAATTTTGGGTTACTATAAGACTTTGATCTAAGCTTAGTAACAATGTCCTTGCTGGGTTTTGTTGAGCAAGAAAAGAATGTTGCTTGGAAGGCTTAGGAAAAGTTATGCTTTTACAGGGTTTTGGTGAATAGGTAAGGGTGGGACTCTTGTCGGGTTTTGTTGAACAGACGAGAGTTGTGTTTGTAAAACTCAGGGGAAGCAACACTCTTACTGGGTTTTAGTGAACAAGTAAGTGGTGGGCTCTTGTTGGGTTTTGATGAGTAGGCAAGGGTGGTTGTTGTGAGTCTCAGGATAAGCAACGTCCTTACCGGGTTTTGGTGAGCAGGTAAGGGTGATACTCTTGCTAGGTTTTGGTGAGCAAGAAAGAGTTTATGCTTACGAGTCTTAGTGGAAGCAGCGCTCTTATCGGGTTTTGGTGAGCAGGTAAGGGTGGTACTTTTGTTGGGTTTTGGTGAACATGCAAGGGTGGTTGCACGTAAGACCTAAGGAAAAGTAGTGCTTTTACCAGGTTTTGGTGAACAGGTAAGGGTTGGGCTCTTGTTGGGTTTTGTTTAATAGACAAGAGTCCTGTTTGTGAGGCTTAGGAGAAGCAACACTCTTACCGAGTTTTGGTGAATAGGTAAGGGGTGGGCTCTTGTCAGGTTTTGTTGAGCATACAAGAGTTGTTGTTTGTAAGTCTCAGGGAAGTAATGCTCTTACCGGATTTTGGTGAACAGGTAAGGGTGGGATTCTTGTCGGGTTTTATTGAACAGACAAGAGTTATGTTTGTGAGGCTCAGGGAAAACAACACTCTTACCGGGTTTTGGTGAGCAGGTAAGGGGCTGGCTCTTACCAGGTTTTGGTGAGCAGGCAAGGGTTGTTGTTTGTGTGTCTCAGGGTAGGCAACGCTCTTACCGGGTTTTGGTGAGCAGGTAAGGGTGATACTCTTGCTGGGTTTTGATGAGTAGGCAAGAGTTTTTTCTTACTGGTCTTAGTAGAAGTAATGCTCTTATTGGGTTTTGGTGAGCAGGTAAGGGTGGTACTCTTGTTGGGTTTTGGTGAGCAGGCAAGGATAGTTTCTTATAAGACATAAGAAAAGTAATGGTTTTATTGGGTTTTGGCGAGCAGGTAAGGGGTATTACTTGTCTTTCCCGATGTGTTAGTGCACAAGGGGAGAGGTTCTTTCCAAGAAGCGTTGGTGCGCAGGGAAAGGAACTTGTGATCTGGAAGTATTAAGAACAAAAAATGTCTTGGTAAAGTGATGAGGGTACACACTCATGACTATATCTGAGATAGTTTCCTTTCTTAATTCAAAAAGTTTTGGTAAAAGAGAGAAAAGTGATAGGTTGAGTTTGTCTCCTATACCTTTCTTGTTAGGTTTTCGTTTGTTTTGTGATATGTGTGTTTTTGTAGTGGCTGACTACAGAATCAATGTCAAACTTGATATGTTGTTTTGCAAGGGTTGGGTAGGACCTTTGAGAAAATCTCTTGATCGAAGATGCGAGTACGCATAAGGATATCTATGTGGGCAAGGAAAGATAAGTTGGTTGTTTGAGACTAAGAAGTGAAGTCAAAACTCAGAATCAACGCGTTTGAAGGAGGGATTTTCAAGGATAAGTTCTTGGGGCTAACACTACAAGTTTGGTAAGAGGAATTAAATTTAAAAGTTAGAACAAGGAGATGTGTCAGCACAGGTGTGTGCCGTAGAGTGGAAGAGTTAAATTGATACTACAACTTAATATAGGGCTAAGGTCGTAAGGAAAAGTGGGGAAACATATGAGGTGAAGGCTGAAATAAAAGGGTAGGGACCAAGAAGGGAGAATTTCTAGATAAAGGAAGTTGAGGCAGTCCTATCTGCATTTTTCCTGGGTGAGCTCAATTTTCGAGGACGAAAATTTTATAAGGTGGGGGGAATGTAAGACCCGTGAAATTTAAATAAATAAATAAATAATTATTTAATAAATACGGGTAGTGGAGCCTTTATGGTAGTTAATTCTGACATGTATGATGTGGAAAAGTACTTGCTCAAATGGTTGAGAGTACTTGATTGTGTGAGAGTACTTGATTGTGTGAGAGGACTTGGGTACAAATCTTATGTATGCCATTTATGTGCTATTTAATTTATTATTATTTTAAATATGTACTGGATCATGATGAATGATAATATAATCATAGAATTATATAAATTATCAAGAAACATGAATCGGTTTGATGGTTATGCATGGATTTGGCATTGGCATGGTTAGGGGTTCAATTATTGGTAGAATCAAATTAAACTTTCTTTTTGCCAAATTTATTTTTGGCATGAAATTGAAGGAACAAAAGAACCCTAGTTGTGTGAGAGAAACTAAGGAGGCTGAGAAAAGAAGTGTAAAACAACCATTGAATGATAATTATGCCTAGCTTAATGGCAAATTTCGTTTTAATCATTATGGCAATTAAAACTAGGCTTGAAACTGGGGGGTAAAGGGAAATTTAGTGAGAAAGGAGGACTCTAAGGAGACATAACTCTACTGCACCAAAAAGTGGAGATTGAGAGTGAATTGGAGAACAATTTCAGAAGATTATAAGCAAGTTGGAAGGAGTCAAGGGCTGGATTTTTGGTGCACAAAGACTTGAATAAATTCCAAGACTTAAGCAAAGAAACCAGGTTATGGGTGCTGAACTCGTAACTTATTTGTAATTGGTTAATAATGGATGTATGAAATGACTGTGCATTGTTTCTGGTTGCCAAATATCTTGAATTCTGGATTTCTGGAAAATTCCAGAAATCGCCTGGCGGCTTTGAAAGAGCCGCCTGGCGGCACATACAATTTTGCTTGTTTTCTGGGTTCCAAATGAGGAACCGCCTGGCGGTACGAGCCTGACCGCTACGTGACACATGTGCGCCAACCCAGTTTTTGGGTTTTTGATGAACTGCCTAGTGGTGATGATTACCCGTCAAGCGACACGAGTCAATTTGGCTCGATTTTAGTGTTTTGGGGTTTCTGGGTTGATTATGTTTGGGGGAAAAGATGGTGCCAACTGTTTGGAAATGATTGGAAGCCCGAACTCACTGAAATATATAAAATTGAAGGTTCGATTGGGTGAAAATTGCAAGAATATAAATTTTTGGGTTGATGAATTGGGGATTTCTTAGTCACACTAACTTAAGTGGTAAGGTTAGTGGAATTTCGTATATGAAGGAGTCTTATGAAGGAATAGTGAATGTAAACACGTGAATGCAGCTTATTGGATCATAAATCGAGTGGAAGAAGAATTGTAAGGGATTGGATAAGGTTTGCAAGTGCGGAGGAAGTTTTTGGGTTCTTGGAACAGCAGGAACTGCCTAGCGGCACCCAATTGGCCGCCAGGCGCCATACCAGAGGTGCGTGGTGATTTGTTCACAAAAAACATTGTTTTTTGTACTTTTTGCGCAATAGGAACCGTCGGGCGGTAGTTTAGTCCTGCCAGGCACCACCTTCCTCACTTCTAGGCGCCATGCGCCACCATTTTTTTTTTGTTTGCGCAGTTTTCGTAAACATGCATTTCTCGGTTCGTTGACAGGTGGTCCATAACATGTAGTTCTTCACTTTGAACGGTGGAGATTTGATTTGGAAGTCAGTAGCTAGAGATATACGTTACTCAATATTGCTGATTTCTGAGTCTTTAGAATACATGAATAAGTTATTGATAATTTCAAGTAACTTATAATGAAGCATGATTGAGTTATGTGGTAAGTCTCTATCAATTTGAATGTCTCTTTGGGTTAGTCACATGTTGAGAATTGATTATTGGTGAATGAATCTGTGTCAATATTAATTTGCATTGGTGCATGGGATCATGTGCTTAAATTGTTAGAGTGTTGCTGCTTATATTTGTTTGAGCATGCATTATTCATAAGTTAGAATTGAATGCTAGCATGGTTTAAAAGGGGGAATATATATATATATATATATATATATATATATATATATATGAAATGTGAATGGACTGTTTTTACTTGTTTTGACCGTCAAGCGATGGCTACAAAACCAGTAGAGAATTGAAGCATGTAGCATTTGGCGATAAGGGTTGTCCCGCCAGGCGATCCTTGTAGAAATAGTTACATCAGAGGCGCTTGGCGCCTGGCGGCACATGTCCCCCACTAGGCGGTCTAGAAGCCTTTTGCGCCTGGCGACTCGTGTGGAGCGCCAAACGATTTTTGATGAAGTAGACATTGTGTTTTGCTTGCTTTGGATGTGCGTGGTCTACGAGACTTTGGGCGATATCTCAAGGGTTAGATGCTGGAGTATTCCTGGAGTTATGGCTCAGGATGGAGGGTAATACGAGCATTCTTTGAGTTGTGGATCGGAATAGCGAGTGTTCCCGTATGTGTTCTACAAGTGGTGGCTTGTAGGTTGGACAACAATGATAGCTTGAGATTATCAACCAAAGACGTAGAACATGGATTACATGGTGGTGGCCATGTGTGATGAGACCAAAGGATGGAGTTCCTTTAATGTGTGTGTTTTGTTATATAAATTGTTGTATATGTTTATATTCCTTTAGCTCACCCTATCTGTATGTGTTTGGCTATGATCATGTACGCGGTATAGGGAGCAGATGATGTTGCAAGTGGTACTGGTGGAGTGTAGAGCCGGAGCGTGGGCTAGTTGGGAAACTTTATGGCAGCATTTTATCATTTTTATGAGTTTTAAGGATTTTTCTGTAATCATTTGAATTACAGAACTTGGCTTTAAAATGAGACTGAGTTGATAATGTATTGTGTTTAATAAATATTTGGATTGGATTTGGTTTTTTCAGTGTAATAAAGTTTTAAATTCCCGCCAATATCGTTGTTCAGTCGCAGGCTTGTAATTTGAATTATCTCAGTTCATCTTTTTGGTAGAGCTGCAACTTTTGGGGCTTAGCACCAACTTCTAAATTTCCTTCATTTTACATGCAAAAACAATATAAACATATTAAATTTCACTTTTTATGATTTAAACTCTCATCATTCTTCATTTATATGCAATTAGGGTTATTTTAATGATTTTTACATTGAATAAATGCAAGTGTCTAAATGACCTGAAATTTAACTAATATTAGACACTTATCAAGTCTCCATTGCCATCTTTTATTTTAATTAGATAAATAAGGGAGGAGAATAGGCTTTTACTTAGGGAGATAATGCCCTTTTGAAGTATGTCCTGGATCAATTTGGATATAATAACTTTTTGAAAATGTTGATAGGGATAAGATTGAATAGTGGTGGGTGAGGTATAAGGAAGTAATGTGATGGTCGTGGGCTTAAGGAGGCAGCAAAACCTGAAGTTTGAAGAAAACATTTGAGTATTGGTTAATGGGTGTTTTTATAGGTGGGGAAAGGTTGGTAGAAGTTTATTCTTCGGTTTGGTATAATGGTTGTTCTATTGTTGAAGGTAACAAATGTTTGGGAGTGATTGAGCTAAAAGTTAAAAGGGGGAAAGATGCTATGGAGTTTGGGTGGAATAAGTGACAAAGTTGGTTATAGGATGTGGATTGACGTTTTAAGGAAGAGTTTCCCAAGAGTGTAATGACTGAATTCGAATGGATAAAGGAAATACCCGGAATAGCAAAATTTGTTGTAAGCCCAATGTGCATAACCATTCTATTCCCAAAACAACATCAACACCTTCAATGGGAAGAAGGTAAAAAGGAATTTGAAACAAGATAGATCAAAGATAAATATCAATTTGGGAGAAGAGGTCATCACAAGGGATTCTTTACCCATTGCCCACCATGAAAGAGAACGGAGATATAGTGATGATGGGTAGTTGCAAGTGGTGGGCTAAGCAACATTATATGATATTATTAGAGCTTCACGAATCCACTAGAATTGCCACTGGTAAATTATGTATAGAACCTTGAAATTTCAAGGTTTGTGGTGAGTGTTGTCCTGTTAATGCTTAAGGAGGTAGTTGGAAATGATAGAGTGGTTCAACATAGGTCTCTCCACTAGAAATTTCCTCTTCAATGATATTGTTGGCATCTTGATCTACTAATAAGAGAAGAAAATGCGAGGTTGCACATTTGTGGCCCTAGACAAATTTCACATCATAGTTGTAACATAATCCTAAGGCTCAACACTCTTGAAGTTGGGCTTATGTGAGGCGTTTGATGGGCAAAGGGGGTTGGTTAGTAAGGTGAGGTGAGGTATTGGCCTTTGGTGGGTTAGGTTAGGAAGGAAGGTGAAGGGGGTTGTGTATTGGTAAGGATAGGTTTTTAGAAAAATGAGGTTTGGTATTTGTCAAGTTGGCTTCAATGAGTTTGCTAAACCGATGGCTTGGGAGATTGTGGTAGGTTTTTGGATGGCTAATTCATGTCAAATGTTAGGGTTAAGACCAGATATAAAGTAATTGAGAATCATTTTAGGTGAGAGGCCTAAAATCCTATTACATAGTTTTTCAAAGTTGGCTTGGTAATCAGCCATATAGTTGTATTGGTGGAGCTTAAATAATTATGCCTAGTGATTTTTGTATGTTAATGGCCATATACATGTCTTTAGAGCTTTTGTAACCCAACTAGTAAATTGAGCATTTTGAGACATCCACTTATACCAACATAGGGCATCTCCTTTCATGTAAAAGGAAGATAGATATAATGTAAAATATAATGTAAAATATTGTTCGACTTGGAAAAGTCAATTCAGGGGCTTAGATCCATCAAATGAGACTAGGTGTGGTTTAAATGGGCAAAATTGTGGAGAAGGTGGGGAGTAATATAGGGGTGAAGGAGAAAAGACATAGGGTGGGGGAAAGGAATTGTGAGAAGGTTAGCGAGGTGGTGTTTTAAGGGGTGGTTGTGAGGATGGTATTAAAAGAAGGATGAAATGGTATAGTGGTAGAGGTGGCGTGATGAGATATAACAGGTGGTGGTAGGGAGGTGTTACCATGAAAGAATACGACATACTATAAGGAGGGTTGGTGGTTAAAGGAAGGGAAATTGTGAATGAGGAATGGAGATCGAAAAGGGGGCAAGAAATGCCCTAGAAGTAGGGGAAGCAATAGTGGAAGTAGAAAGGGTTAAAAGATTAAAGCTTCAATACATGCATTCAAAGTGCCATATTTAGTATCCATGGTTTGCTAGAGAAGTTGACAACTAGTATGCTAGGATTGCATGTGAGCTTGCATGGAGGTGAGGAGATCATAAATGGTCTCAAATAATTCATCAACATCTTTTGAAAAGGGTTTGGGAAGCATGGTAGGTAAAAATGAAAGCACAAAAAATGATAAGCGACTACTACTAATCTAGAAAAGCGCAGCACAAAGAAAGGATAAAATTATTCATTGTCTTTATGATTACAGGAAAGTGATACATTTATCCTAGATATGATCATAGTAGTAACAAAATAAGACCAACTAAGATTTATAAGAAAAAATCCAACAAGCAACTCATTATAATTAAAATAGAAAAGCCCAAAACACTTCTAATAAATAATAAAATCTTAATGAGCCTTCCACTTAGCTTACGTGGACCATTAACAATTTGGCACAATAAATATCACAATTCCCGTAAGAGCAACTTGGATTTTTATATTTGAAATCATATAACTAATCTGTAAGAAATTTCCTATATACGCATTGAAAGAAAAATACATTTTGAAATCAACTTTTCACTGGCAGCTTATGATAAAAATTCAGAGGATTGTATACAAAAAGTATCAAGCTTTACGCAATTCCGTATCTTACTACACGATGAATCCTTTGCACGTAACCCAGATTAACAATTCGGTATAATAAGATGCTGTAATTAAATAGCATACTTAGTTTTAATTACGGGACACTGTTATTAAAAGACGTTATAGAACTTGCTACAGAGATACCAATATCAGTGTTTATTACTATGGAAGGTGATAGAACATGATAACCACAAGGCGTCTTAAAACAAATGATATGAAGAATTGCAATATATACATAAAATTTACTTTTAATCCACAACTCATGGTTGATGAGTAAAGTCTACTGGAGTTTAAAATACAAGGAAGACATAATGAAAGCAGTATTAATAGCATAGAGATACCAATATACTAAAAATTAAAGCCTAGGACAAACCAAACAGGGCACGAATAATACCAAGTATGCCACCACCAATGAGAGCTTTTAGCAATCTTTGCTTTGTACTTGTGTATGGTGGATACCTAACTGATGCATCACCAATAAAACTGCGATACAGAACTGCCTTTTTGTGGCTAAATGCATCAAAGGAGAATTTCCCGTGGTATGCCCCCACTCCACTCTCACCAACTCCTCCAAATGGCAAAGTATGAACCGCAAGCTGCATCAGGTAAAAAACCCAAAAGGAAAACAGAATCAATAATATTTTAGAACAATAAATAAAATGTGAGTATCTGTAAACGGAAAAACCACATTTAATATGAAGAAACTCATTTCATGATGAACCAAAAAAAGCAAATGCATGGGTTGGAAACAACAAATTCTATTTAAAGAACCTCCTAGTGCATATAATGAAATCCGAAAAGAATTTATGATAATATTTTGAAGTTATTTTCTTTTAATCTTCTACAGTAATACAATTTACCGCATTGCCTCCAGTCTTTATTTAGTCTTGAAGAAGATTTAAGAGATAACTTATACTGCTGTTCTGATTGCACATAAGAATCGGAAGTATCAAGGGTAGAATGTAAAAACAATAAAACAATTACATGTAATGTAGTGTCATTAACAACCAAGCCGCCAGCTGAAATATTCCTAACAAATAGCTCCTTGAGCTTCTTGTTATTTGTAAATATATATGCAGCGAGAGGCTTTGGTCCTGAATTGATCACAACAAAGCTTTCTTCCAGTTTGTCTACCTGTTTCAAGAAAAAGAGCCATTTGAAAAACTCTGCATATTTGTTTTCATTAGACTACTCACTACGGTAAAAGCAAGAAACCAAAGAAACTAAAAAGATTTTTACGAAAATGTCACAAAACAATCAGTGTGGCGTAATGGTGTCTTAACACCTACCGTGAGTATGGGAAGTAAAGGACCAAATATCTCCTCACTCATAATCAAAGAATCCCGTGGGACATCCAAGAGAAGAGTGGGGCTAATCTTCCTGAAATGTTGAGAAAAGAAGAAATGCTAGAGTCAATATCAATTCTGTTTCACTAAACCAAGAGTTTTTCCATAAAGAACCCCGAAAAGCATATGCAGAACTTACAATTTGCTTTCATCCTTTTCACCTCCATGAACAATCTTATCAGAAACCTTATCATCATCCAAGAGCTTTTTCAAGCGATTGAAGTGATTGGAGTTCACAATACGAGACAAATCTTCTGATTCCAATGGGTTCTTCCCATAAAATTTCTCCAATTCAGTCTTTAGCGCATCCACCTAGAAATAGGAGACAACCAGCACTAAACAAACAGAAAACTAAAAATTCTCAAATTACAATCAGGAAAAACTTATTACCAACTTGGGAGCATATTCTTTTGTTGTTATAATATAATCTGGAGAAATACAGGCTTGTCCATTATTACAACCCCACTTTCCGGCAATTATTCGTCTTGTTGCTACCTGGACAATTCAAAATAAAATTAATTTAGATCAAAAAATGCAAAGAGGTCAGAATGATGGCAAGTAACAGATAAAAATAAAACATGACAAGGTATACCTTTAAATTGATGTTTGAATCGACTACAACTGGAGATTTTCCTCCGAGCTCCAGCACGACCGGTGTAAGGTGTTTTGCAGCAGCAGCCATCACAACACGTGCCACTCGTCCATTACCTAAAAATCCAACAATTACACGTGACACATTGTAATAACCTTGTAAACAGAAAATCCAGGATCAGATCCTAGAAAAACAATCAAAACTGGATTTCTTGAATAGACTGACACTAATAGTCTAACAATATGTTACAGGTTACAAACACAGTCAATGCATCCGAAATTTTAAAAGAAGTACAAGGGGACTTGGTCACAACTCAACCATTGAAAGTAGAATAATGCTCAAGAGCAAAGAGCGTCAAAACTAAACTATCTTTATCATCAATTATCCATATATTGTTTAGAGCTATATCAAGTGCCATACTACCTATAAGCTATTATTTTACACAAATTTCCTGTTGCGTATCAATTAGATACAGCTTTTCAAAGTTTGTACTTAAATTTATCTTATCCATCACTGAGACGCCTTCAATATGTTGGTCAACAAATTCCCATCCTGTTTTCCAAAGGATATATGACCTAAACTTGAGAATTGATGTAAATCATGCGATTCAACAAGGTATATGGCTATATGCTTCAGAGCATATTTCAATAAGCAGGGATACTGCTCAAAATTGTTATCTGAACTATCACCAAGACCAATAACAGTACTATCTATATGTATTCCAATCTTTACAGCAATCGTTAAACCATAACAACATTGCCAATCACTGTTGAGAATGATATGTTTTCCCTTTCTAAATGATAGAAATGAAAGAAGAATTTCAAGAACAGCTATATAAAAGTTTATAGAGTAGATGCCTCTCCTATGAAGCCTAAAACACAATTAAGAAATGAAATACTTCCGTTGTTATCCACCAAACTAAAGGAATATAAACTTTCATTGTTATCAGACTTGTTAAAGTAATAGAAACAAGCAATATTGGATATGTATGATCGCTGATAATAGCATGCATCAAACTATCCATCGGCTAAAGAAAAAAAAAAATCCACATTGATGTTTTCGTAGCATGCATGTGAATTTTTAGGAGCTTAAAGAACAAATGTTATGCTCAAACTGATCTTTTGCAACTAAAACCAAAAAAAAAAATTATAATGTTCTTTTTTTCTTTTCTGAATGCACCTGTTGAATTATCCAAAAGGAGTATCAAAATTTGTATTATGTATAATAAAAGAAAAATGCTTGCAAATGCCTCATTCGAAAACATTTTCATAATAATAATAGAGTAAAATCTACGTGGCCACGTCATTTGGAGGGACTCACAGATTTCGTCAAATAATAAACAGTTGAAAAAAGTTAGTTACGGTATGTCGCTAAATTATCAATGAGACAAACAATGTCATTTCAGGATTCTAATAAACCGTCAAGAAAACAGAAGACTTGCAAACAAGAACCTGTATAGAAAATTTTGTCCCACTTTTGCTCTAGCAATGCGGATGTTTCATCAACTGCTCCCTCAACAACTCTAATACATGAGTTATCCATGTAGTCTCCCAGCAGTTTTGCCATCAGTGATGATGTGGCTGGAGCAATTTCTGATGGTTTTAAAACCACAGCATTACCAGCTGCTATAGCTCCAATGACTGGATCAAGTGACAAAACTGGAAAGATAGATGGAAATGTAATATTATCACCACTATAGACTTTGAAGAGCTTAAAAGAAAGAAAAAATGTGAGAAGTCGGCTCAAAAGCAAATGAAACAAGGTCATCAAAATATTAACATACGAAAAGGGTAGTTCCATGCCGAGATGACTAGCACAACCCCCAGTGGTTCAGATACTATTTCAGCTGAAGAAGGAAAAGCTGCGAGTGATGTTTTGACCTGCAATAAAGGGAAATTCATGTGATAAATAAAAAAGAATTGTGTCGAACAGTATCAGCAAAGAAATTGACATAAATATACCTTTTCGGGAGATATCCAATATTTCAATTCTTTGAGCGCAACTTTACATGAGTTTTTCAACATAGCAATCTGCAACACAAACCTACCCCCAGTCACCAGAAGTTGGAAAATATCATACTTAACACCGTTGTAGAAAATATCGAAACAACTTAATAAGCAGTAGTCTGGAAACTAGGTTTCATTCTACATTTTCAGATTCATGTCCTTATTGAAGGCTCCAAAATGTTTGGTTAGTAATAATTAGCAAATATTATTTCTTAATTTGTAAAAAAATTCAGTATTCCTTGGATAAAATAGATTTAGTCTCTTTCCTATCTAAGGGGTATTAATAACTGGATATACACGGGACCCTGATTGCACATCATCGGAGATCTCAAATCAACGTACACATTATCAACCTAAAAACCTTATTCAAAATCAAGTGGAGAAAGTTTGAAAAACATGATAGCAAGGATTGAGCAGCCTAAGATATCAAAGTCCAAAATTTTAAAAATAGGAAGAGCCAATTTAATATGCCCATACTCAATGAAATTATCATTGCAATTTCAAGAGCTGTAATTAGTATTGTCTGCCGTTACTAAAAAAGATAACGATGTCATACACCAACACACCCGGGATCTCCTCCAAACGCAAAGATTTTCTATTTTTTGGTAACAAATGTGAAAGGAGAGGATGCACCACTTTAAGATAAAGGATGTCAGGCAAGCCACAGGTCTCAGACGAAAGCTTATATAGGCACTTCATTGAACAGTTTACATTTATGACTTCTCAATCCTACCGGTTTAGCTAACCCTGATTGGCACATACTGTCCTGCTTAAACAAGCACACAACAAGCACACCATGTGTGAATTGTTTTTTACTTAAAAAGTAGTATCAAATGATGTGGGCATGCGCCATTTAGTAACTTTATAACCAGAGGTATCTCAACTAAACTGAAATCCCTTTTGTCAACCGCATGAAAGAATAAAAGTGCTTCCGAACAAGTTATTGTGTTCATACATTCAACTTCTCTTACAATTTGCTGTCAATCATTTTTCTTCCTATCTCCCTTTTCATCCTCTATCACCCTTTTCATTTCCCTTAACATTATTATCACATCATCAGCTTCTCTCCCAACTTTTTCCCTTCATCCACATACCCCAAAAATACTGTGTATGTAAACAGTTTTGAAGCAACAAACCACAAACGCGCAATTTAATTAAAAAAAAATAAAATCAGAAACCAGAATAGACCAAGGACAGAGTGGCCTGCAACAACGTATCCAGTGACAGTAGTTTAAGTAAACACTTTGACTGCTCTACATTAAACGGTAGTGGCAACAAATTCAGTCATTTAACCAACTAAAAATGATAAAGGTTCATTTACCCTTGTGAATAAATATCTCCTCATCCAATCACATACCGCTATATGTATATGGGTTGATTTTTTTATTATAACAAATTGAAAAAAAAAAGCATAAGAAAAAGTTATTTTTGATCAATTCACAGTTTCTAGTTGTCTAGATTAAGCCACAAGTACTGGCATTAACAAAATCCATGAATTAAAACAGCCAAAACGACCTGTATTAGACTCACAAAAAAACTCCGAGGCCCACATATTGACTCGTCCTAAAAGTGGAATGCAAAAGAGTGCACCATTAATGCTCACACCAAACCACCCAGTCCCAAACGGCAACGTTTCCACCACCACAAAGAAAGGCGAACCGCAATCACAAAGACAAGTAACCAACCGATAAATTCAATTATACCCCTTCCAAAAAAACTAAAATAAATAAATAGAAATATCCCCAAAAAAACTCTATGCAACACGTCAACACTGCACACAAAAAGCATTGCTCAGAAAAAAGAAAAAAAAAAGAATCGGAGGTCGTGACACACGGCATCACTCAGTCACCGTAATAAATGAACCGCACAAAATCTCTATCACGAAATCCACCTGTGAAGAACAATTTTCGAAACATTCCTCTTCCACTACCGAGGTGACACGCACCAGAAATACAGAGAAAGTAAAACGCAGAGAGTAACAACGAGAGTGGAATAACCAACAGCACCTCGTAAGCGACGGTTTCCAGCGGCGGCTTCGCGAGGTCTTTTCGGAGCGCGTCGACGATCTCCGGCTCGTGATTGGTGACGAGTTTCTCGAGCGCTTTGAGCTGCGTCACTCGCCAGTCGTAACTGCGAGTTTTGCCCGAAGCAAAGGCTCCACGCAACTCCATCACGAGCCGCCACGCCGCCGGCGCGTCGAACGCACTCTCCTTGGACGTCGTTTCGTCTGAGTCCTGAAACGACATTGCTGCTGTGCGTGTTGCGGACAAAACGACGCCACAAAAAAGGAAGAAGAAAAAAAAACACGATGTGGAGGAGTGTTGAGTTAGGATATCCAATTTTATAGCTTACACAATACAAACAAAGAACTGGTTTACTACCTTCAAGATTTTTTAACTTATTTGGTTTCCAAGCTTTTCACAAAAAGGTAATATCACTATGATTAATAAAACATTAATATATTAATAAAATGAAAATTTGAATTTTTATATTTATATTTATCTTAGCATTAATTAATCATAAAATATGTGATATATGTTTCTTAAAGCGGAAATATCTTTCTTTACTAATTTACTATGATATGCTATATGCTATGTTGTCAACTTATCATGGTTAACAAGGATACTATTATTGTATGCTTTCTTATTTTGTTGATATGCCTTTTTTATTGATTAATATAAAATAATGATAAGACTACAGTTTATGCTTTACCCATATTCTTAAAACATAATGACTATTTGATATGTTAATTAAGACAGATTTGAAGAATTCAGGCGAATAATAACTGTAAATCAATAGCATACTTTATTTCAGTTTTTAAATATTTTACAATATTAATCACATTGGTTAGGTTTATTTAGAAGTATTCGAGCGTAGACCGCACTTTTTCTTTTAATTTTAATTAGGTTAAATTTTTTTTTCCTCTATTTATTATAAAATTTTATTTTGGTCCTCAAGTTTTTTTGTTGTCTCAATTTGATCCTCATTTTCTTAAAAATGACTCAATTTAGTCTTCACCGTTAACTTTGACCAGACGGTGTTAAGTTAACGCCACGTGTCAATTTCTGTTTTTTTTTTTTTGAATTTTTTTATTTTTGACACGTGTCTCTTCACAGTTGTGTCACGT
>Ga0209589_1007920_pt1 | contig 16810 bp, 5 predicted proteins | sample CowpeawhiteBW_FD_187525 | JGI IMG/M metagenome (GOLD analysis project Ga0209589, IMG submission 187525) | Root nodule microbial communities of legume samples collected from California USA - Cow pea white BW (SPAdes) (version 2) | ecosystem: Host-associated > Plants > Roots > Nodule | place: USA...
ATATATAGGGTTACATTTGTTAGTTTAACATATGTATTGTAAAGAAAATTGATTTATTATGCTTGTAAGACCCGCTAAATTTAAATAATTAAATAATTAATTATTTAATTAATGCGAGTAAGAGAAGCCTTTATGGCATTAAATGCTAATCTTCATGACGTGGAACAGTACTAGCTCAAATGGTTGAGAGTACTTGGTTTGCGTGAGAGGACTTGGGTTTAAGTCCTATGTATGCCCTTTGTGTAGGATTTAATTTTTATTTTTTTTATTTATTTACTAATATGTATGTGTGTGTAAGTAAGAAGATAGCAATTGGGTTATACTAGTTGGCATGAAAAATGGATTGGCATGATGGTTTGGTATTGACTTGGCATTGCATGGTTGTGAGTTCTAGCCTAGGGGAAAACTTAAATTTAACTTTATATTTTTTTTGCTAATGCTAGAGTTTGGTGAAATGGGAAGGATTAAAGGAAACCCTAACTTATCTAACAGCCAAGGGAGGCTGAAAAACAACCATAAAGGGGACCATAAATGGCCATTAACCATTAATTAAGTGGGAATCCCGTTTTTGCATTATTGACCTAAATTTAAGCACGGTTTAAAAGGTAAAAGATGAGTATTGGGAAAGGTTTTGGCAAGGTTGAGACTATACCAGGAATAGAGCACGAAAGGAGAGTGTTTGTGAGTGTTGGGTGAGGTTCTGGGTTTGAATTGGTGGAAGAACAAGAAGGAGATTGGGAAACAAGAAGGAAGTAGCACATTTAGCAAATTGAGCAAGAAAATCCAGGTTAGGGGAGTTCCTATTGTGTGTTTGATGTGGTTGTGATTTATTATTGATTGAATCGTGATGTATGCGGCATTGGGATGACAATTTACCTGAAAATTAGAGATGAAATCGGGTTTCTGGAATTGCTCCAGAAACCGCCTGGCGGGTCCCGCGTGACCGCCAGGCGACACAAGCACCAGACCCAGTTTTTGGGTATCAATGATGAACAGCCTGGCGGCAGAGGATGAACCGCCAAGCGACACGAACACAGTTACACTGTCTTTTGGCCATTTTTGATATTTTTGGGGTACCTGTGATGTGACCGTGATTTCTGTATGCTCGAATGTGAATTTTGACTTTTGATAGACTTTGCTTATGCCAATTATGTTGCAAGGCATGACTTTTGATCTGAAATTGGGTGTTGGGTTTATGTTGGGAATTGGATAGAATTCAGTTTGATTGATGAATACTCAGTTTGAGGGAATGAATGTTATTTCGAACGAATCGGGAATGTGGTTGTGTATGCATCTGCGTAACATGGGTTGTATGAATAATTGATAATTGTTTAGAATCATGAGATTATAAAATGAATATTAATGCATGTGTGATGGGTTGTTGAATTCGTGAAATGAAATGGGAAATTATGATTATGCTATTGTTGGTGATGGGTAAGCATCGAATTGGTCAAATATGAATATGTTGGGATATATGTATGAATAATGTTCAAATGAAAGTAGTTGATCCTTGTATGATGGGTATATTAGAGTTTACTACTACATGATAGAGTGTACGGGAATTGGGTGGTTTTGGATTTGGTCAAAAGGTAAGAATGATGAACATGTAATAAAATGTGGCATTTAAACTATTGGGAACTATGGTCAGATGAGTGAAATTGATAACTGGGGTGGGTTTGGATTGCGCATACAATGTTTGAGTTATCTAAGGTATGAGTATACATTGCGAAGTATTGTTCCTTGACTTTTGTGAAGTTGGTAATTTCGTTATAGAATTATATCTGAAAATGCTTTAAGGGCACTATATTATGATGGTGTAACTAGGATACTTGTGAATCTGTAAAAGTGCCAATAAACCAGTAGCAGTATGATACTGGTATAGCGCCTGGCGGTGTGTGAGAGCCGCCAGGCGGACGGAACACAAACCTGTGACAGTGGTCACAGTGCGCGCAGGCCGCCTGGCGGTAGAGTGGGTTCCGCCAGGCAGAATAATGCAGCAGAAACCCTGGAGGTTCGGTGGTGCCTGGCGGCACGAGACAGATACGCCAGGCGGTGGGGTCGCGAGGCGCCTCGCAGTAGAGCGTGTGACCGCCAAGCGATGACGGTGCAGATATGAGTCTGCAGGGGTGTGGCGCCTGGCGGTGTGTGATGCCCGCCAGGCGGTCTAGAGCTAAATTCTGCCTAGCGGCGTGAGATGTGCGCTAGGCGGTTTCTATCCAGTGATGGTGCGTAGGGAAAGTTTTCTACACTGCTTTAGGGGATGTTCATGATGTGATGCTTTTAATTACGAGTGCATCTTGTATTGGGGTAACACGTGAGCACTTCAGGTTGTAGCCTGGTGGTTTAGGAAGTTCAGTGGAGTGTGCGGGTTGTGGCTCGTACGGCAAGGTGTCAGATGATTGCCCTCTTTAGTGGATTCTGAAGAGATTTGGTAGTATGGAAACAACTACATACTTAGGTTTATTTTGGGGAACTTCACTTGGTGTCACGGTGAGATGCTGTGGCAACGTTATTCCCACGTGTGGACTATCAGATGGTGGCCTGTAGTCGGAGGGACGAGTAGACACTCGTACAGCAAAGATTGATCATTGATCTCACCTAAAGGGTATAGAGATGATAGACGTCTAAAGGCAAGTGTTGGAAGTGAAGGAGTAAAAGAAAAAGGGAAAGTGTACTAACCCGGGTTTAAATTTATTGATGTTGTATTTAATATTATATTGTTTGGTTTTATTTAAATGAGCTCACCCTATCTGTGTGTGGCGATGATCATGTAACTTGTTACATGGGAGCATATGTGGATGTAGGTGAGCAGACAGATGCCTAGAGACGGAGTGGGGATATCTCAGGGCTTTTTCACTAGTCATTATGATGAACTATGATTTTATATGTAATAATTTTATAGACGGTTTTAATAGTAACACTTATTGATGCGACTTATTGTATCTGTATTGACGTGTTGGACTTTAATATTTAAATTTTCCCGCATTTTTTGGGAAATTGATGATAAATAAATGAGGTGGTTATTTTATTTATTTTCTTATTTATTTTAATAAGTAATTTCCGGCTAGGACGTTACAATCCTCATATAATCAAAAGTACGGAGTTGTATTTACTTATAATAGCAGTATATTTTATAATAAAATAACAATATTCTGTCCAGAATCTAATTAGTTAATATGAAATTTGTATTCTATGTAATACGAATAAGTTTTGAATTCATTACGATGTGTAATTGGTCATGTTTGATTTAACATAAGTAAATAATTAGAAATAGTTTTAACTACATAAAATCTATATAATAAGTCCATGTAGATAATAATTAAGCACACATATCAATCTTATTATTAATATTACGACTACTAATAATTAATAATAGTAATAATAATAATATCAATCCTACTATTAATACTAATATTACTAATACTAATGCTAATATTAATTCAAATAATAATATGAACACCTAAAAAATATGCAAGTAATTGAAATATGATCTCGTAGAAAATAAAAGTGAGATGTCTGTATAAAATCAAAGTAAAGTGTAGACATATTTGTGAGATATTAATGATCCCGTACAAAAATAGAAACAACATGAATTGATGTTAAAATTTGTAAATAGAAATACATGCAAATATAGACAGATAAAGATATATGAACAGATAATGGCATATGAAATCAGAGATATTATTTTTTTACATTATAAATATTAAAATTTAAGAATAACACTTGGATATGAATTTATTTGAGCTAAATTATAAAATTGACATAATAAGTAATTAATGATGTGTAGATATATAATTAAAAATTCAAACTAGACATTTAAATTAAATATTATATTAAATGAAATATTTTAGGATGTCTTTTGTTGGTGTTGTTTGTGAATTTATGGTATAGGAATTATTTGTTGCTAATAATATTAATGTAAATGCTAATGCTAATAATAATAATAATAATAACATTACTATTAATAAGAATAACAATCTTACTATTAAGATTAATATTACTACTACTAATGCTAATGTTAGTTCAAATAACAATATGGTCACGTAGACAAAATATACAAGTAATTGAAATATGATCTCGTAGAAAATAAAAGTAAAGTATAGGCACATCGTAAAATATAAATGATCCCGTGCAAAATAAAAACGTGAGGTCACTACAAGAAATCAGCTTATTATCTACGCTAGTTTTTCATAGGTGATGTTCTTTTTTCGTAGGTAATGTGTTGTTATCTATGAATTACCTACGAAGCAAATTTTGTAGGTATTGAGTTGGTAGGTAACTTTACCTACGAAATTATGCTTTGTAGATAAATTACCTACGAATATTATCTACGAAAGGGAGACATAGATAATTATCTACGAAAAACCTATGAACACCATTATCTACGAAAATAGTTGCGGATAATTACAACTGGAGTTTTCTACAAAATATTTCGTAGGTAACTTATCTACGAAAACTGTTGTAGGTGATTTATATGTGATATTCTGCGTATGTAATTTACCTATGAAATTCTTCATAGGTAAGTTATCTACGAAAACTTTCGTAGGTAATTATCTCCAACATTTTCTGCATATGTAAATTACCTACGAAGATCTTCGTAAGTAATTATCTACGACAACTTTTGTAGGTAATTTACATACGAAACTTTTCGTAGGTAACGTTATAATATAAAAAAAAATTATAAAAAATTTAAAATATCTTTAATTTCTAAAAATTATCATTAAATATTTTAACATATATTGATTGATGTTAGGACTTACGTCTAAACTCTACTTGTAAACAATGCAATAGACAATTTTGTCTACTTAATTGTAGCTTATAAAATATTCTAGAATTAGAAAATATAGTAGTTTTATATCATCGACAAGAGAAGTGATGTCTCGACATAAAAGCTGGCATCCACCTGTAGATCTTACAAACATCCCAACATTCAAATAACACCTTCAAATATAACAACATAATTTTCCAAAGGTTTAACACCATTCATATCATCACATCAAAACATTAAAACTACAAATATAAAATAAAGTATATAACATAGATAAAGAAACTAACAAATAATCTACATAGGTCAAGTCCTACAATTTAAAAACTAACTAATTTTACCCCTAGTTCAACAATTCCTACAATTACAAACCTAACTAATAATCTACATTATCAGAAGAGTTTTATCCATGATGATGGTCCCTCTCCCGAGAATCATCTTGGTTTTGGTCCTCATTTTGTGGTTGTTCATTGATGTCTTGCAAGAAGAGGGAGAACAACAGTTACTAGGGATTCTAATTTTCTCGCAGTCGTTGATTCTCTTCCCTAGATTGACGAAACTCCTCCCTAGATTAACGAATTTCTTCTTCAAACCATATAATCTTTTGTGAATTCATAGTTGTAGATAATTTTCGTGTGAAAGGACTTGGGTTCGAGTCTTATGTATGCCAATTGTGTTTTTTTTTAATTATTAGTATTTTTAGTAATATGCTTGATCATGTTAAGTTATAATATAATCATAGAATTATATTAATCATCATGAAACATGAATTGGTTAAATGGTTATGCATTGATTTGACATTGGCATGGGAGGGGTTTGATCCTTGGTGAACCTAAACTAAACTTTCTTTTTGCCAAAATTCCTTTGGCATGAAGGTGAAAGGGCAAGGAAAAACCCTAGCTGAATGGCAGCCAAGGGAGGCTGGAGAATTAGCCATAATGGTCCTTGAATGGTATTTACAAGCATCATTAAACCAAATTTGCGTTTTGGTAATTAACCTAGCATTAAGGCACCCTTAAAAAGCCAATTTTAGGTTAGAAGAAAGGTTTGCAAGGTTGCCATTGTTACATAGTGAGAGGAGAGCGAATTTAAGTGTGTGTTGAGAGAATTAAGAGTTTGTTTGGAGTTGGAATGCGGGAGCACTAAGGGAAGACATTTTTTGGCCAAGAAGAAGAATCTCACATTCAAATTAAGCAAAGGAGACCAGGTAAGGGGAGTTTACGCGTTAATTTTTATATATGAGCATGAACTGTATAATGATTAATGATAATTGTATGCTTGTATCTTGTTCTGGTTGCGTTTGTCGAGTTTCTGGAAATTTTCCAGAAATCGCTTGGCGGCTTTGAAGGCTCGCCAGGCAATGTATGAGAGTGACAACCATTTCTGGGTTCTGAGATGAACCGCCTGGCGGCAAGGGTGACTCTGCTAGGCGACGTGAATCCTTGTGTTCTTGTTCAGCGATTCTATGATGGTTGGATATTGAGCAAGGTTCATGTGCATGATTTGAATGTATAAACTTATGAAATCGATGATGATCACTATGTTTGTATGAATTCAAGTGATTGATTGGGAAGCATCAAAGTGAAAGGAGGTCATGTTGGGATTGGGGTCGAATTGATAATTTGATTCTTGGAAATTAATGATAACGAAGTTGAGATTATGGAATTATCGAATGCATAAGCATGAAAGAAATCAATTTGTTTGTAATTTATGCGCTTGATTGAGTGGGACGAAATTTGAGGGTTTAGGGTTCATCACGGGTACGGGAAAAATCTGGGGTTTTGCCCAGAATTCGATGTGCCACCTGGCGGCAAGTATGCGCCACCAGGCGATAGACGTGGCACTAGGGGAAATTGCATTCTATGACTGGTCGGGACGCGTTTTGGGATTTCTTAGGATGAAGCTAAATTCTACACGTTATAATTATATAAAAATAGTTTCGAATTGAATAAATATGATGACTGAATAATATAATTAGGTCAAGACGAATGCTAGAATTGTTGATTTGGGGTTTTAGAGTTTAAGTAGATGCAGAACAATCTGGGATTTTTCCAGAATTGTATGCATCGCCTGGCGGTGCATGAATTGCCGCCAGGCGACGCACGTTAAAACAACTAAGATTCTAGGTTACTGTGAAAAAATCGCCTGGCGGTGAAGAGCTACCGTCAGGCGATGAACCTGGTATTCTGTTCACAAAAAACGCTGTTTTTCGTACTTTCACGCAACAGTAACCGCCGGGCGGTAGTTTAGTCCCGCTGGGCGCCAGTCTTCTGATTTTGGGCGCTAGGCGCTACCAATTTTTCTAGTTCGCGCAGTTTTCGTAAAACTGCATTTTGCAGTTCGTTAACCGTCCGATTTAGGTGAAATTTTGACAGGTAGTCCATAACATGTGGTTCTTCACTTTGAACGGTGGAGATTGGATTTGGAGGTCAGTAGCTAGAGATATACATTACTTAATATTGCTGATTTTTGAGTTTGTAAAATACATGAATAAGCCCTTGATTAGTTCAAGTAACTTCTAATGAAGCATAATTGGGTTATGTGGTAAGTCTATATCAATTTGAATGTTCCTTTGGGTTAGTCACATGTGGAGAATTGGTTTGGTGAAGGCATGTGGGTCAATATTAAATTGCATCGGTGCATAAGATCATATGCTTAAAATTGTTAGAGTGTTGCTGCTTTTATTTTGTTTGAGCATGCTTGGGATGGTCTATATGACTAGGGTATGAATGCACATGTGAGATGCTATAAGGCCTAGAACATTATTGATGGCAATGCTTTTCATTAGGCGTACTCTAGAATGAGAACAAATAAGAGCAACCTGTGAAGTGTGCTTGAACCTGAACTAAAACCAGTAATGTGCAAGTACTGGTGTAGCGACTGGCGGTACGTGTCCCCCGCCAGGCAATCTGGAAGCGGCAGCGCCTAGCGGTACGTGTCCCCCGCCAAGCGATTTTGCTGTAGTAGATTGGTGTTATGCTTGCTATGATGTGCGTGATCTACAAGGCTTCTAGGATATCTTAAAGGTTGGCTTACTGGTGTTCCTTGAGTTGAGCTCGGAACGTATCCCTTGAGTTGAGCTCGGGATAGGGGTTAAACACGTGGTATTCCTTCAGTTTAGCTCGGAATGGCATCCCTCGAGTTGAGCTCGGGATGGCGGATGAACACGAGGAACCCTTGAGTTGAGCTCGGGTTGGCGAATATTGCCGGTGTGAGTGTGCTGGTTGTGGCCAATACGGATGGGTCCAGATAGATTGCCCTCCTCAGTAGTTGACTAACGAGTTTGGTAGTCTTGGGACGTTACGAATTATGTTCGTATATGGGAACTCCACCTGGCATTACAGTGTATGATCCGTAGCAATGGTTTCCCGCACGTGCTTTATCGGTTGTGGCCAATAGGTATGACAGCAGGTCATCTTGAGGTAATTACTAGAAGATGTAGAACACGAATAACATGGTGGTGACCATGTGATGTGATATCAAAGGATGGAATTACTTTGGTGTGATTGTGTGATTGGTATATTTGTGCCATATATATATGTATGTTTATTTTGTTAGCTCACCCTATCTGCTTGTGTTTGGTGATGATCGTGTACGCAGTACACGGGAGCAGATGATGTTGCAGGTGGATCTGGTGAGGCTTAGCAGCGGAGCGGAGAAAACTCATGGGAATATTTTTATAGAGTTTTATCATTTATGGTTTTGGATTAAAGATGTAATCTATTATGAGACTGTTTTGGTATTTTATTGAATTTTGAGAAGATTTGAACTTAGAGTTATTTTCATTATGAAATAAATTATTTGAAATTTCCAACGTTTTTGGGAAATGGATTTATAATAAATGTGATTTTATTTTCTTATTTTATTTTATTATTTAAACCCGTAATATCCGGTCGAGATGTTACATTGGCTGTCCTTTAAATTCCCATTTTATTACTGTTGAATATTTGTATCTAGTTTAGTTTGGCATCGTTGCGTGCCTTGGATAATTGTATGGAGTTATATTTAAACTCCGAGACTGCGCTACGATATTATTTTAGTGTGACGCTTCCTTTAATTACGTTTATTAATTAAATGGGGTGTTACAGTATGTAGTTATATGATTAAAATTTTGAATTACACTTTTTAATTAAATATTATATTAAATAAAATGTTTTAACTTCTTGTTTTGTTGGTTTTGATCGTAAATCTATGGTATAAAAAATATTTAATAATAATAATAATAATAATAACATTAATAATTAAAAAATATATATTAAAATAAAGTATGATTTTTGAATAAAATTATAATATCAATAATAGTTATCATAAATATATTGCAAAATTAAGGAAGAGAATGTGAATGAACTCTTTAATCTTTTGTTCAAAATTAAATATAATTATTTTTTTTATGGAATAACAACATATCAATACTAATATAATAATAATAATAATAATAATAATAATAATAATAATATAACTAATGATTATAATGCAGAATTTATAATAACATATCTAAACAAGAAATAAAGAGATATCCTCTTTTATGCCTTCTTTTTTTAATTCCTATTTTACCCTTTCTAATATAATAACTTATTTATTATTTTAAAAATAATTTAACATGTAAATGTTATTTTAGAGTTTCTTTTCTTTGTAGCAACATCCTTCTTCTTGTAATGTCCTATTTAATAAATAACTTATTTAAATAACACGTCACACAATATAATATGAAGAGCAAAGTTTCGGAGTATAAAGTCACTCCTACAAACATTCAAAGTACTTAAATTAGAAAGTATCAAGGGCACACCACGATGCCGATACAAAAGGAAAATACGTTGATTGATATAATTCAAAACTAGGCTAAATGACAAGGCAATACATGGGCCATAGCCCTAAAATAAAACTTAGACAAGCGGAAGCCATCCTAGAGGCTAAGCAGCGGAATCACCATTTCCCTGTTAACCACAAGTAGTTCTCTCATCTGCTCACATTAATAAACCACAAGATGTGATCCCAAGAAGGCTTATAGCATTGGGCCAACGCCTAGGCCTATTCTTTTTAATTTCTTTTAATTTTAATTAAATAAAGTTTGTCTAATTGGGTTGTTTTGTTAAATGCAGCCTTTAAAATCTGTCGAGATTGAGCCTTGATGTGCTGCAGGCCAGCCAGGATCATTCACGCATGATTCAGCTTTTAAAGTGACATTGGGCTTAAGCCCAATCTTCATTTCTTCTCAAATCAATGCTTTCAATATCAACATTGGGCCTGCATCCGTCCGTTTTTCAGCTGCGACTCAAACTTACTTGTGCGTGGCCATAGCTTTCTATTTCTGAAAGTGATCTGCACTTCCACCACGCTGGCCGCAACTTTACTCCAGCAGCAGCGTCAATTGGGCTTGCACGTAGCAGCCCAATTCCTTTCAGCACCACATTCTTACTGCAGCCAACACAACACGAGCCCAATTCAACACTTCATTCGTGTGACCAACAAAGGGAACGCGCAGAGTTTCCCCCTCATCCACCCAATTAGGGTTCATTTCACTCTGACTACCCAAGCCTCTTTTCACGGAGCCAAATCTTTTCAACCAGCCTTTCTTTATGAGAGAAGGGCGTGCTGCTAGGGTTCACAAGAGAAAACCTCTCTTCCTCACAAACTGAGAAGTGCGTCCTCTGTTAGGGTTAGGGGAAATTGTTAGGGTTTGTTTCTGTTAGGGTTTACTTCTTCTCCCACACGCGTTCCTCCTGTTTCATTTAAACGGCATGTTGTTTCCGTCTGTTGCTTTCTTTTATGGTTGCCTTCATCTATAAAAGGTAAGTCAACCATTTGTACGGGGTAGCTTCGATGAATGAGAATATTCGGTAGAGAACACTCCCGCCTTTCATCAGCTCACCATAAATCCTAGTTTAGGTCGTTACCTATTCGGGATCCCCCAAACCAGTGAGAAACCGGAGCGAACCGAGCTTAAACACCATAAATCTTCTTTCCGCTGCGTTTTCCCTCGCTCTCTGCGAGATTCAATCGGTGGAACGCCGATTGGGAGAGCTTTTCCGACGATACTGCGATGGAGGAGCCTCATCAGACTCTCGCTCAGGTGAGAGGGACTCTCGCTCAAGCGAGCTCCTTTCACCTAGGCGAGAGCTCGAAAAACATGAACAGTGACCTTCTACACTTTCATGCTTAGGCGAGACCTCCTCGCTTGAGCGAGACATTCCCTCGCTCAAAACGAAGATTGGTCGCCTGAGCGACAACTCACGCAAAAGACCTGGCGGAGCCTCTGTTAGTCTCGCTTAGGCGAGACACGCTCGCTTGGGCGAGAAAACCAGTGCTCACCACTGTTCCCTCGTGCAACAGCCAACATTCAAGAACCCCAATGACATTTAGCAACATTACAAGCTCTCATAACAACACCCAAGCATTTTAAACACAGAAACAAAGTTACCACAAGCATATATGACTTGAAAACGAGAAACCCTAACTTCCCTTACCTGGAAAATGCTAACAGACTACTTTGACACCTAAGCGAATGAGCACGACAGCTCCCGGAGCAGACTCATGAACTGGAAAAATGGTAGAACAGATTCAATATGGGTTACCAATGTGAACGCTAGCTAGAATCATGACAATAGGGCCAGAAAGAAAGGAGGTACGGTTAGAGAATCAACTTACATGACATAGAGAACGAAACTGAACTAGCTTGAAGGTGGCGGAGGTCCAAACCCTAGCAGAGGTTCGCAGCTGCTCAAAGAGGGAGTAAGGGAAAACTATTTTTCTGAAAATGAGATGAATGAGTGGGGTTAGGGCAGATTAGGGTCTTTGGCTTCTTATAGGTCAACCCTAGACCCAACTTATTTGGAGCAGTCTTTTAAAATAAGGGCAGAAATGTAAGTGGGCCTTACACCTCTTGTGAAATTGTTTTTTATTGGTTATTGTCTTTGCTTGGACACCGTTGCTATTTAGCAAATGAAGGATTATCTTCATTCGACAAAAGAATAAGGTATTCTTCATTGATAAACCGTGTGTATGGTTAGTATTGAATGTCCATTTATCCGGATTGTCATTCAAAATAAATTTCTTTATTGTTTTTGGTGTTTCAAAACATTTTCTTTTTCTCCTTCCAATATGCTCCCTTTGCCTGCATTTGCACCTCCACTTTACTTGCTTTTCTCTCTTCAATTATGTTCCTCAATTACTCCCCACAAACACACATGTCAATGAAAAAAAAAAACACAATATTATGTTGTATACGTGTGTCGGAATGGATGAGAAACGACACGAGGTGCCGGTGCATCTGCAGCCAAATGACATCTTCGTTAATATCAACTTCAGCAACCTTTAATTTCAATTTTCTTGCTAATTTTATCCACCACTTTAATTTGTCTATTATTATTTTTATATCACGATGTTAAAACAGTAAATGGATTATGTCTTATGTTTTTCCGTTACCTTATATCTTATTTTTATACCAATATAAGTTTTAATACAAATCATATTAATTATAAGTATTATAAATTTTTAATTATTTTATAAGTTTACAATATGATTATTTTACATTATAAGTGTTTTTAGTTTTTAATTATTTTATAAGTTTATTACAACATCAATATTTTTCATGATAAGTATTTTTTTTTAATAATTTTATAAGTTTACAATATCAATATTTATAGTTTTTAATTATAAATGAATAAAAACTCATGAATTTTATAAGATTAAAATTAAGTTTAGAAGATTATAAATTATAAAGTAAAAAATCATATTAATATAAACCCACACTACATTAATAAATCATATTATTATTTTACCATTTTCTATACACAACATCACTTTATTTTATCATTACTATTGAGTTTTTTTTTAGAAATTAGAAAATTGCTAACATGCTATTATTTTTTCAAACTTTTGAATTATTTTATATAATTACAAATCTCTTTTTTTTTTCTTCAGTAACTTGCTCACGAGCCTGTCATCATTTGCATTTCCTGCTCTTCATTGTTACATAAAATCAAATTTGTAGTGTTTACCACTCACCGACCTTTCTTCATTTACGTACTTCTTCTTATCTCATTATCTTCCTTTTTTTATTTGTTGTACATACTCTATACCACTTTCATTGTCCTTCTTCTCATTCATTATTTTCTTCAAAGTAATAGGTTTTAAAATTTATATTAATTTTGGATTTAATATTTATTGTTTTTGGTTTAAACAGATAACATACCCAAATGGAAAATATTTGTTCTAACAAATCAACATCGAAACAACAAAGACAAACATGGAGAATAAATGCTGCAAATAGAAGATGTAGAATGATCCCGCAACAAAGGATTATTGAACAAACTAAAAGAAGGAAAAATAATGCAGAAAACACAACCAACACCGTCGAAATGCCAAATAGAGCTCCTCGATTAAGAATGACATATATTCGACAATTGGCTCGGTCAATAACTAATGCAAGTAACATCACATTTTTTTCCCATATATATATATATATATATATATATATATATATATATATATATATATATTATCCTCAAAATTTTTCGATCAATATAATGGTTCATGGTTTCACGTGATAGGTTGTAGTCATGCACTACAAAGGTTAGAAGAATATAATGTATATGAAACAAGCTCAAGTACTTCACCTATCGGTAACATAGATTATGGTTAGTAAACTTTTCCTTTTAAACTTATGGTATTACAATAATTTACTTATACTATCTGCTTTTATATTACAATAATTACTTATACTTATAATTTCTCTTAAACTTAGGGTACACATGTTTAAAATAATGAAAAGTAGTGTTTGGTCAATGTTTACATGTGTAATAAATAAGGACCACTAATAACAAACAAGTAAATCAAGTGATACTCTTTTTATCAATATCTTAATTACTTTTTGCATTTAAGCTATCTAATCTAATACATACAGTATTTACGCTACAGTTTTATTTCTTTAATTACTTTATCACTTCAATTATTGTTCCCCACGTTACCATCTCCCTTTCCTAATTTAATTAAATCGACTTATAAATAATTAATAGGTTATTATCTTATTAGATTTTACTAGCAAAATTTACTTATACTTATACTTCCTCTTTTTTTTTTTTTATTTATGTATCCGATTTAAACAAAATGTTGCAGGTACACATATGTAAAATAATGAAAAGTAGTGTGTGCTAATTTAATTAAATTCACTTATAAATAATTTTTATGTTATTATATGTTTACATTTTATTTGCTGATATCATTGTCGTTAAGCGATCAAATTACCACTACTTAATTATAATAACTTCAGTATTGCTAAGTTAGTAGTGAACAAACTAGATAGGGTTAAGATAACCCTGAGTCGTCTCTCAATGAATACGGAATTGATTTCAAATATTTGATTCTTATAAAAATGCAATTAAAACTAGTAACAATAAAAATATGGGGTTTTGACATGCAAAGAATCAATGTCACACAAATAAAAGATTGTAAACACAATAATTGTAAATAGGTCAATTCCACTGCTTTTTCAAAATAAGATTCTTCATCGGTTATCTATAAATTATTGTTAAATTAATTATTGTTGTTGATTTACAAATCAATCAATGTAAAGTCTCAATTCATTTGTTGGCATTCTCACTGTTAATCAAAGTACAGTCTCAATTAAAAGTGAGAATTTTTAGATTATCCATAGTAAATTCAACCAAAGTACAGTCTCAATTAAATTTTACTATGCCTAATCATGTTTATTCCTTTGTTTCCTCACCAAATAGAAAACTTAATCAATCAAAGTAAAGTCTTGACTATTTTTAGTTAAAGTGATTACCTTTAATCAAAGTAAAGTCTCAATTATTGGCAATAATTTATTTAATCACATGAAAGTTTCTAAATAAAATCGAAGTAAAGTCTTAATTAAATTTAAAAACCCTTTCACTCATATGATTAGCATGCGTGTAGAATTAAAATCATTATTTTCTATTCAATTAAGAAGCAAAGGACATAGATAAACAAAAACCAAAATAATAATCAAAATAACAAATACTTAAATTAATCTAACCTCAGAATCCAGTTTAAGAAATTACAGTGGAATAAACCCTAAAAGCTTAGCCCTCCATGAGTTGGATGGAATACATGATAATATGATGAAGGAAAGAAAATAAAAGGAAAGGAAGAATGAGAGATGCGGTGGATGACGGTATCTACCAAAACTAGAGAGTTGTTAAATGTCCCTTTTCTGCTCCCTTAGACCTCTTTATATAGGCTTCAATTAGACTTGGACTTCATCTGTTCGGTTGCTAAAATTATTTATCTTTATTTAAATAATTAGCAACTTAATTTCTTTCCAATTATAAATTTTGCCCCTCTTGTTTAATCATTTTTACAATATTGACCAGAGTTGACTACTGCTTTGACTAGTTGACCTGTTGACCAGTTTGATTGTGTAATAGCAGACTAACACATGGTAGAGTCTTCTCTCTCCAAACTAGGGTTTCTGCAGGTGCAATGGAGGCTGTTGCGATTTCTACTTAGGGTTTCCGTCTCCATCATGGATTGCGGCTACTGCAATGGCTTCACGGTGCAAAACGTGGTGGCTGCCGACGTGGTTGCTGTGTTATTCTGGCGACTTGGCTGCTGCTTTAGGCATGATGGTTCTGGCTTGCGGTGCAGATTCACTCATGAATGAATCATGGTGGAGGTGTTGCTGCTTGTTCGCTTTTATCAACTGTTGGGTCCGCTGCATTCTCTAGGTTTTCGATGAGTGCATATCTGCGTTGATGGTGGTCCACGAATCTGGTGTAAATATGTGAAGATAAAGATGGTGGAAGTTGTGCTTCCATGGTGGTTGCGAAGATTTGACGATGCTTCTCTTCTCCTTTTGTTCATGGTGGTTCTGCTGGTTCAGGCGAGTTGCAAGCACGGTGGTCATGGTGGCGCAATAGTTGAAATGGTGCAGGTTTGAACTATTGGTAGTATGCATTAGTGATAGCTGCGTTTTCGTGTGGAGGAAGATGCCATGGGTCACTACTGCAGTGGCTGTCATGGTGTACCGTGAACGAAGATGGTGGTGGCTGCCATGGAAGGTGGCGGCTACCAGCATGGTGATGGTGGGAGAGGAGAAAGATTAGGGTTAGGGTTTCATTTTGGGAGATGGTGACGTGGCAGTGTATGGTTGGTCAGTTTAGTGAGTGGATGATCATGACACGTGTCATCATGTGGTTGGACAAATTAATTATTGGAAAATTAAGGTTTAGAGAATGAAGTTTAAGTGGTAAGAGGAATGCAATTTAGTAGAAACCAGGGGGTGCAGAACAAGTTTTTGTGGTCCACTTGCAGGAGGAGTGTGTAAAATAAAATTGGGGGTGCATTTAGCTCCTCAATTATTCTTTTCCAGAATTTCCTGATTTTGGACTTATTTTGTAACTTTGAATATTTCAAATCCACACTTTTAATGACCCAAATTAAACTTCAACTGTATTAACAAACGTTAGAATATCCAATAATATTTTATGCAACTAAAATCAGTTTTTACGTCATTTTTACCTTACGTACTCAATAAATCTAATAATCACAAATCCTAATTAAATCAATCCCTAAGCACAAAAATTCTATTAAATCCCCAAATTTAAACATTAAATGAGGGCAAAAATTTGAACTCATCACTCTTCCACCATCATTTCATTTTCCATGAAGGATTACCAAGAAGGGGCATAATGTCATATGAAATAAATTATTTTCCTATTTTAATTAAAATTTTTGAGAAAAATAATCATGATTTGAAATTATGTGTGGCCATGTTTATTTATATAAAAAAAAACTATTCTCTACTACCCAATTTGAGCTTGCAAAAAAAATTCTTTCAAATTACCCTAAACAAGGGTCACCCTTACATTAAGGGTTGACATAATGTTTGCATTTGTTTCATCCAACCGGTAGTTCATCAATACAAAAATATCAGAAAATAAAAAAAAGAAACAAAATGATATGGTCGTATCAAGAAAGGAAAAAAAAGAGAGAACCAAAAGTTTGGAGAATAGGAATAAAAGGTCAAAATATAAAAAAAAAAGGTGAACAAAAAGAAGTCAAACA
>Ga0209589_1007923_pt1 | contig 16806 bp, 10 predicted proteins | sample CowpeawhiteBW_FD_187525 | JGI IMG/M metagenome (GOLD analysis project Ga0209589, IMG submission 187525) | Root nodule microbial communities of legume samples collected from California USA - Cow pea white BW (SPAdes) (version 2) | ecosystem: Host-associated > Plants > Roots > Nodule | place: USA...
TTTGAAGTAAAAACACTCTTGTGTCTCAACCATTTGTGAGAGTTTCCTCCCTTGGGAGTGAATACTTTTAAGCCTTATCTTGCATAGCAAGTGGCGGCACATATCCACTCATCTTCAAGGTTGCCATGGCTTCTAGCCTAGCCTTGTAGTGGCGTGCTTCTCACATTTTTACCATTTCTTTCCTTTCCATTTTATGTTTTCTTCTTCCTTTAATTGTCCTTGGTTTTCTATGGTTTATGTGCTTTCCATTTCCTTTTTGTTTTGAATTAATCCATCATCTTCTTCTCTTGAGCCTTGTGAAAGGAACCTTCACATCTAGATAGCTTGCTATCTTAAAGTCCAGTGGGGATTTCACTTAGCTTTCTTAATCAACTCACACCATATTCAATATTCTTAAAAAGGAACAAGTTAATACTCCATCACTGTTCCACTTCGAATCTTAGACATTGTCAAGATGTAAAACCAAGTTGATTTCTCAAACCCTGTTGTAGGAGCACACACCGATATTTTCTCATGTACTAATCTCTAAACTCAACCGTCCTTGTAAAACTTATGGTATACGATCTTAGAACTTGATCTTGTATCTCTCTCAACCCAAAGCGTTGCTTCTTAACTTTCAACATTATTTCTCAGCCCTCTAAACCAAGACTCAACTTTCATCATCTATCGATATACAACCCTCTACATCTTTGCACCTTTGAGATAAGAAATTTTCTCATAGGCCCTGTCAATCCTGGTAAGGGTGAGTTGGTCAAGTTGAGTTGAATCTGCATTCCCTCATCCCTACAAACACAAGACACAAAACACAAAGGCGTAACAGCAGAAACTATAACATACAAGGCAACACCCGTCAATTACAGACTACCAAACCTTTTGTTTGTCACCCTTCCTTCCCCAAACCATTAGAATTAAGAAAAGAAAAACAACCTTTGATCTAATCATGAGTGTGCACCCCCATCACTTTATCAAGATGTTTTCTGTTCTTAAAACTTTTGGTTTCACTGACAAACTCGACTAGACTTGACAACTTACGCCCGCGAGGCATGACAAACCGACAACCTCAGGTCATCCTAAGGACGAATTGCTCTGATACCATCAATGTAACACCTCACTTAATTAATAACGCTAATTAAAGGAATGTCACACGGAATAGTATTATAAACATAGTTCTGGAGTATAGACACTACTCCTCACAATTATCCAAGAGAAACTCGAATAGGAAAAGGGGACACCACGATTCTGATAACAAAGTATAAAAAAAAATTAACAGTATTTAGAATTAAAGCCCAAAGACAAAGAGTACATGGTCCATAGCCCTAAAGAAAAGCCCAGCCAATAGAATCCAGCTCAGACAAGCTATGCAGCGGAACCTCCATCACCCTGATGACCAGGGGTATTTCTCACATCTGCTCACATCAAAAAGAGAAAACCACACATACAGGACATACGACAAACAACAGAAGGGTAAGCTAGAGCCGAAAAATAACTTATAATGTAGTTACATACAATTTCACATTCCAAAACAGTATGCGTCAACCGAACAAGTTATGACTTTTCAAACAATACACTAAGACTCAGACTCGACTCATCCGGATACATATAATTAGTCGGATTTAGCGGATGCTTACACTTGTGGTGGATTTCCCTGCTCACCCCCGAGCTGCTCACCCCGAGCCAAGTGTTACAATGTCTCAATCCTCCACACACAAGGTTAGCCCTTAATGAGTTTCAGGCATCCTGCTACTCTCACCACAAGAGTCAGTCTGCTCTATGTGAGTCTAACTGACTCCTTAAAGCGCCAGGATGCAACCTTACCTTGAATCCTTACTAAATTATATAGATGGGGCACCACCATGAACTCCCACTAATAGGGGTCATGGAATTACGTCCCAACCAACTAAGGCACCACCATAAAGTCTCACCTAGAGACCTATGGAATTACGTCCTAACCACATACCAATCATATTCCACCAACCAAGTAATACTTCTCATGCATATAAATCTCATGCCAACCTTTATAACCAATCCTCATGCATATTCCATGTTAAAATCTGCACCAACACATCATTCTCAAACCATGAAATATAGAATTATATTTCATACCGATACCATGCCACTTTAATTACCAACCATCTCATTTGTTTTACATACCAAGATCACCCTAACACATCAATCCAATTCATAACGACAAATATTTAATGCATTTCACATACCTCATGCTTTAAATAGAGTAAATCAATCAATCAAACAATCCATCACAACCCAGTGAAGAATACAGCGTGGCCTGCAGTAGATCTCGCTCAACCCAGGAGCCCTCGCTTAGGCAAGAGGGGTGCCCTCGCTTAAGCGGTAGACTCTTGCTTAGGTGAGATCGCGACAGAGAGCCTGAGAAGTTTTGCGAATGCTCGCTTAGGCAAGGCCATCTCGCTTGGTTCTGTTATGATGCAGTTCTTATCTAGCAGTATCATTTAAGTTTACTCAAATTCTTATTGAAATTCAGTCCTGCAGTTTATATTTGTATGAATCAGTGCTAAAACTATTTTACAATTGTGCATCAGTAATTCCTGTTTGCTTAACAAAATACCGTGCTCTTAATTCCAATATTGCTTGTGTATCTGTTATGCAAACAGTTTTTCATTACATTTTCTTTTTATTCTAGTGTATCTTTGCCATCTGATTCATAATTGTTGTGACAAAATTCTTGAAACTGTTGGATTAACATACAATGATTGGCACATCAGTTCCTTAGCAGTATTCTAGGAGTGTTTGAGCTGCTTTCATTTTCGTTGAGATTCATGTTGATTGATTCTGTTAGTGATTGTGATGTTGTTATATTATATGCATTAGTCTGGAAAAAAATGCTTTCTCTTGATTCAGTTCTGATGTTTCACTTTTGTTTAGAATCAAGACCATGTCATTGTGCTCCATGATGTTGATTGCTTATTTTCACTTGTGGTCTGATATTCTAATGCATAGTTTCAGGTCATGCACGGTAGTTTCTGTTTTGCCTTCTCCGTGTGCACAATTTTGCTTTACATTTCACTCCTTCTTGTGATAGTTTCCTAAGTTGCAATTGAATTTCCCTACTATTTCTGTTTGGTAAACTGCCTGAGTGAAAGCTGATGCATGACTTTTCTATTTGTTCTGCACTGGCCGAACCTCTTTTGGCTCTCTCTTATGTCTTTCTAAAAAGTTTTTTTTGAGTTGAATCATTTGCTTTCCATAGTCGTATGTATCTAGTTGAGTTGATTTTGATATATTGTTGTGAATTCTTTGCTAAAGAAGGAGTATTCCATGTGACCTTGGATTGAAAAGAAAACAGTGAAAAGATTTGCTAGATGCACCAATATCTGAAAAAAAAAATAGACATTGATTACTGAATCAACTACTTTGAGTTATAAAAAAAAAAAGAACAATGGCTAATTCACAACAGTATTTGTGTCAATTTCCATGTCAACTATGTTTGCATATGTTATCATTCTTGATTCAACTTATTTTGAATCTTTGTTTGAGTTTGGTTTTATTCATCTTATTCTAGATACCTTCCATAGGTTCCTTTTGTGTGCCTTCTTTATTTGTTAGCTTCTTTTCTTGCTTGTCTTTATTGGCTATCCATTGGGTTTGTCTATTAATTCCATCACTTGATGTTGTCCTTGCCTCATATTTGAGCTTTTCTTGTTTTCCTGATTCTTTTTGCTCTCACGCAGTAGCTTGACTTGCTATTGTTCTGTTTTGGATTCTCTAATCTCACTATTTTTGGCAGTTTGTAGGTACTTGTTTGACGGTGCAGTTGCTGTGAGTGGCACTACTGTGAGGCAAAACCTTTTCAGTGGCTACCAAGAGGAAAAAGGAGTGAACTGGGACCTTCAAGGAGGAGTGCAAACACTTGAGAGATACACTTTGGAGGCTGGATCGAGAGAGACATAGCTTAGCATAATTCATGTTCTTTTATTGTGCTTTCTGTTTTGTATCACGAATTTTGGGTGTATTTTTAGTTTGCTGTTTCTTTTATTTCATTTGGCTTAGGTGGGAAAATGCTTTAGAGCAATCCCATTCTTAGCAAGGCTTGTAATAGTTTTAACGTGTTTAGTGTGAGGTTCAAGAGGTTCCAAAGGCCACTTGTATCTTCACTTATGTTTTTCGTCTAGTTTATGTTTTCAGTCTTTATGTTTTATGTTTTTATTCTTTCAATGTCCAGATTTTGTGTGATTTATGTTTGCCTTTTATGTTTTTGGTCACCGTGATATTTAGATGCTATGTGTTTAACACCTAGTTGACCTTCTTTTGGTCTTTAGGTTTTATTTTGTCCACACACTTTGCAAAATTGTTTTTCACACAATCTGTTTTCAATAGAATTTTATTGAGAATTTTTTGTGAAAGTTGTTTAGAAATCTCTGGCTAGGAAAGGCTTGGTTTCTAAGCTTGTCCAAGAGACTCACCTCCCTTTCCTGGGAGTATTTCTAGACTATTTTCACTCAATTTTCTCTTTAGGAATTCTTAAACTCTTTTTTTGAGAAAAATTGTTTGGTAAAAGTGTTTTCCAAAACTGTTTGAAAATGAGTTTTCCTTCTTATAACCGTGTGCATATAGGTAGGCATAGTAGTGTGCATATAGGTAGGCATAGTAGTGTTCATTTAGGTAAGCATAATAGTAATGAGTTGCATCATACCGTTCATAGTAACATTCCATTCTTTGGGGAAGATATATGACCATTATCATTTAGAGATTGGATGTGGGATATAGAGAAATTGGTGTAACCCTTGTTTAGTAAATATAGTCAAATAGACATTATTAGGCATGTTACTTCTAGGTTTGTAGGTTGTGCATCTGAGTGGTGGCAAGAGAGGCAATATAGAGTGAAAAAAGGGAGAAAATCATGCATTAACACATTTTTTGAATTAAAAACATGCATGTGGAAACATTTCATTCCCCCTTCATTTAGGATAACTAGATAGCAACAAGCTAGGATAAAAGACTTTATTGACATAGGGGATGAATTCATCCAAAACATTGCTAAGTTTTCTCGATTAGAAAAAGATTTTAAGCACAATTTAGACTTGCTCTTGAGTGAACAAAGAAAGAGAGAAAAAACATAAGAGAGAGCAAGCAAAACTTAAAAAGCTTCAAGAGTTTGAAAAGAAGAGAGAAAAAGAAGAGCTTGAGAAGCTTTGTGCTAAAAATGAACAATAGGAAAAAGAGATACAAGAGAGGAAGAAAAGAAATGAAGAAGAAAAGACAAAAGAGGAGTGTCTTAGAAAAGCCAAAGAAGAGAATGAGAGAAAAGAACATGAAGCAAAGAGCGAGCTTGAAATCCCATCACAAGTGATAGAGTTAAAGAGCATTTCAAAAGAAGAAAGGGAACTTAGTGTCAGGGGTTTGGTGATTAATTCTTCACCAATTCCTTACATAAAGATCTAATTTCAAAAAGGAGTTCTCCCATCTTTACACTCTTCTCACTTTTTTATTAAATCTTTTGTCCTTCTCAAACTTTTTGTTCTCAATCTCATTCCCTTATTTCATCCTCCTCACCATCTTGTGCCAAAACACACTTTGACTCTAAAATTCTTTTCAAAAATCATCTTAGTCAAAGTATAAAACACTCTTTTTGGGAAGTGGGCCTAATACTATCTTTTTCAATCTTTAAAGCCCATTTTCACACATTTCTCAAGCAATTATACTGCATGGTCATTATGATTTTAATGTCATTTTGTTTGATGACTATTGCAGATTTGTGTTTGATCTAGGTGGACCATTCAATTTAGTTGTTGTGAGCCTTTCTCAATCCTCTTGATCTGAGGACAAATCCTCTTCAAGAGGGAGGGGATGATGTGACTGCAACAAGGCTTATAGCATTGGGCCAATGCCTAGGCCCATTTCTTTTAATTTCTTATATTTTCTTTCATTTGTAATTAAATAAAAGTTGTTCTAATTGGGTTTGTTTTGCTAATTGCAGCCTATTTTTCCAAGCTTCCAATTATTGAAGTCTTTGGCATTGGGCATGCGGCCCAAATATTTTCATACTAATGCTTCCAATCAGCATGCTTTGTTGGACCATAATGTTGGAACTGCCACAGCCCAATATCTTCTAGTTCAATCACACGCACCACTATTTATCCCACCAGTCAGACTTCCATTTGATTCCAGCATGGGTCAGGATTCTCGTTCCTTCATGTGCAGCCCCAAAATTATCCACGCGTGGCTTGCTCTTCCATTCGCACATCCAACGCTTCTTCAAATTGTTTTCAACCTAATTGGGCCCGAGCCCAATCCTTCCAACCAGTCTTTCTTCACGAGAGAAGGGCGTGCTGCTAGGGTTTCTTCACACACCTTCAATTTCTTTGTTGTGCAGCTTTCTCTTTCTTTTGAAGCCAACCTCGCCCAGGGTTTCCTCACGCAAGCATCCCTCTCTTCATGCTTCACGCCTTTCACTGTATCAGTTAGGAATTTTGTTTAGGCCAACCAACCCTTAGTTAATAGGGTTTCTGTTTTCACATTTTCCTTGTTTTTGATTCCGGTTTCCTCTTGCATCTATAAAAAGGCAAGTCATTGTTTGTAATCTTCAGCTTTGATGAATGATACATTCGGTTGAGATCACTCCCCCCATTCATCAGCTCACCCTAAACCCTAGATTAGGTTCTACCGCCTAGGGTTTGCGAAACCAGTGAGATACGAGCGCAATCCGAGTGATAATCGCTAGTCTTAAGACTTCTGCGGGGATCAATTGGTAGAACACCGATTGGAAGAGGCTTTCCGACGAGTACCACGACGGAGGATCCTCATCAAGTTTGTTCATAAGAAATGTTAAATTGTGTTTTATGTTTATCCTTGCAAGTATTAATCTAACAAATGAAGCTAGTAAGGGTCCAACACAAAAGGAAACACAATCAGGTTGGGAAAATGAGCTTTGGGCTGGGTAAAACCTCAGTTTAAGTATTAATTCTTCATCAATTCCTTACATAAAGATCTAATTTCAAAAAGGAGTTCTACCATCTTTACACTCTTCTCACTTTTTTATTAAATCTTTTGTCCTTCTCAAACTTTTTGTTCTCAATCTCATTCCCTTATTTCATCCTCCTCACCATCTTGTGCCAAAACACACTTTGACTCTAAAATTCTTTTCAAAAATCATCTTAGTCAAAGTATAAAACACTCTTTTTGGGAAGTGGGCCTAATACTATCTTTTTCAATCTTTAAAGCCCATTTTCACACATTTCTCAAGCAATTATACTGCATGGTCATTATGATTTTAATGTCATTTTGTTTGATGACTATTGCAGATTTGTGTTTGATCTAGGTGGACCATTCAATTTAGTTGTTGTGAGCCTTTCTCAATCCTCTTGATCTGAGGACAAATCCTCTTCAAGAGGGAGGGGATGATGTGACTGCAACAAGGCTTATAGCATTGGGCCAATGCCTAGGCCCATTTCTTTTAATTTCTTATATTTTCTTTCATTTGTAATTAAATAAAAGTTGTTCTAATTGGGTTTGTTTTGCTAATTGCAGCCTATTTTTCCAAGCTTCCAATTATTGAAGTCTTTGGCATTGGGCATGCGGCCCAAATATTTTCATACTAATGCTTCCAATCAGCATGCTTTGTTGGACCATAATGTTGGAACTGCCACAGCCCAATATCTTCTAGTTCAATCACACGCACCACTATTTATCCCACCAGTCAGACTTCCATTTGATTCCAGCATGGGTCAGGATTCTCGTTCCTTCATGTGCAGCCCCAAAATTATCCACGCGTGGCTTGCTCTTCCATTCGCACATCCAACGCTTCTTCAAATTGTTTTCAACCTAATTGGGCCCGAGCCCAATCCTTCCAACCAGTCTTTCTTCACGAGAGAAGGGCGTGCTGCTAGGGTTTCTTCACACACCTTCAATTTCTTTGTTGTGCAGCTTTCTCTTTCTTTTGAAGCCAACCTCGCCCAGGGTTTCCTCACGCAAGCATCCCTCTCTTCATGCTTCACGCCTTTCACTGTATCAGTTAGGAATTTTGTTTAGGCCAACCAACCCTTAGTTAATAGGGTTTCTGTTTTCACATTTTCCTTGTTTTTGATTCCGGTTTCCTCTTGCATCTATAAAAAGGCAAGTCATTGTTTGTAATCTTCAGCTTTGATGAATGATACATTCGGTTGAGATCACTCCCCCCATTCATCAGCTCACCCTAAACCCTAGATTAGGTTCTACCGCCTAGGGTTTGCGAAACCAGTGAGATACGAGCGCAATCCGAGTGATAATCGCTAGTCTTAAGACTTCTGCGGGGATCAATTGGTAGAACACCGATTGGAAGAGGCTTTCCGACGAGTACCACGACGGAGGATCCTCATCAAGTTTGTTCATAAGAAATGTTAAATTGTGTTTTATGTTTATCCTTGCAAGTATTAATCTAACAAATGAAGCTAGTAAGGGTCCAACACAAAAGGAAACACAATCAGGTTGGGAAAATGAGCTTTGGGCTGGGTAAAACCTCAGTTTAATTATTTTCATGTATGGCTATGTCAAGGTGAAGCAAGGCCTCACAAACCAAATGAAAATAAATTGGACTCTTGAATAGTAAGCAATTATTTTATTGGTTATTCTGAAATATCCATGAGCTTTAAATTGTATAATCGAAATTAAATACAATTGTTGAGATAGGAACTGCCACATTCTTTAAGGATATTGAGTTTGGAGGAAGAACAAGGTTATAAACTTTGTCTTAGAGAAAGAATTGATTATAATTCCAGAACCTATTCATAGAGTTGCTTTTGATAAAGCAAGTTCAGAACATTTACATAATATTCCCACTCAAGATAATTTGGTTATTCTTGAAGAATAAATTCAAGATCCTCAATAACACATGTCTCATGAGTTTCTCCTTTTGCAGAAATCCATGAGAGAAAGTACAAGTGCTATTCTAGATTATTATGTGGTATTTCTCCATGATTTCAACTTAGAAAACTGAATTCAAGTAATGAATAAGGAGTATAAGTCTATGCAAAATAACAAGGTATGGGAAATTGTGGCTAAGGGATATTTAAGACTAAGTAAGTTTTGAAAGCTCATATCGAAAGCTAAAAGGATTCTTATGACTAAGGGCTATACCTAAAATGAAGGGACTGATTTTAAAGAGACTTTCTCTCCAGTTTCATCGAAAGACTCTTTTAGGACAATTCATAAGGTAATGTGGAAAGGTATAAGACTCGTTTTGTGGCTAAGGGCTATACCCAAAGGAAAGTGATTGAATTTAAAGAGTCGTTCTCTCCAATTTCATTGAAAAACTTCTAAGTATTTAAAGGAAAGGCATTTAAAGAGACTCTAAAGAGACTTTAAAACTAATCTTAAGTAGACACCTAAGTAACTAATGAACAGGTTGCTTTTCACACTCTTCCATTGGTTATCACAAGTAAACTCCAACTCATTCTAAATGCTTATAAAAGCTCCAAACAAGTTGGTGCAGGTGAACAATCTAGTTGGCACACTTGTTAATAAAGTAGTAACACTTTCACACAGATTTCTAACTCTGACGTGTCAATTTTAGTTGTGCGAGTACATACATGGCATCAACAACTTCTTTAACTTTCAAGGGTCCAAACAACTCATCACAAATGTGAATTAATATCCTTTCAAGCTTCCCATAGCTAACATAAGATTTGAATATCAAATACAAAAAGTCAACCCTAGGTTAAATCTACATATATTGTTCGACCCATCCAACTTTCTTGCTCAAATTTCCTAATCATTCATTGTTAGCACAATTAGAACAAATATCCTACACACTACCTCTACAGTAAATTTTTTCTAATGTTAATCTAAAACTAAGACTAAGTTATATTCCTATACCATACTAATGAAAAATCTACCAAATTAAGAAACTACACTAAAATTGATCTAAAAAGAGCTTACTAGTACAAATTAAGCAAAACTATAAGAATTTGACCTTTCTAAACTAAATCTAGTCTAAAAACTACTAATTAACCACTAAAACTAACCTAAAACAATGCAAATAAACATGTAAAAAAAGGATTTATGGACTTATCAATGGTTTGAGATCCACTTAAGCTATATCTATCTATTGGATGGTTGTGGAGTTTCTAGGAGTAGTGCAAAGCAAACTCTTATTGCTTTGTTGGAGTAGTGCAAAGCAACTCTTATTGCTTCATCTACCATGGTTGCAAAATTTATAGCATGCTATGAGACATATAGTTGTGCGATTTTATTGAGAAACTTTGTCACTAGGTTTCAAATTGTTAAAGAAATTGAAAGACCACTTTGATGATATTTGTGTTCAGTGGGAGTTGGTCATTTATGTGATTTATGTTTAATGTTTGGTATTAATGGGATATTGTTATAATTTTTGGGTTACATCTATAAATAATACAACTTAAACCATCAGAAATTAAATATTTTAAAGTTCAAACAAACATAAAACCCAAAACTACCAAAAACTAACTAAAAGAGGAAATTTAAACATACTTTATAGCTTGACACATGGTGTTCTATATGAGTGACACATGGTTTTCTATACAAATGATACGTGTCTAAATTAAAAATACACTCTTTTCATTTCTCTCTCAAAACATATCTCTTCTTTTATTCTTAAAAAACCCTAGCCCAAAACCCATCCCATCCATTCTCCTTGTCTTCCTCTCACCCTCTTTCTTCACTAGCCGAAAACTTATCACATCCCTTCTCTCCCTCTTTTTGTCACCTTTCTTTTCCTGTCACTAGCCTAAAACTCATCCTATCTCTTTTCCGCCTTTTCCTCTTCTCTCCATCTTCCTATCGCTGTGTGATATTTTTTGAAAACCATTTTTATCTCTATCTCACCATGGTAGTTTCATGATTTTCTCTAGTTCACCTGTCAATCGTCTTCTTCTTCTTTCATCCGCCTTCAGAAGTTTCCATGAATCGGTATACACTCACTATTTTTTCGCCTTCACCTTTTCTTTAACTCGTTAAAGTTTAGGTTTTTCTATTAGGATTTTTTTCATAAGATTCAACTCATTATTTTTTTGTTAGGGTTAAAAGTTTTTGTTTTTTATTTTTTGGATTTTTTGTCTTTAAAAAGTTAAAGTTTTTGTTTTTCATTATATTTGTTTTTGGTTTTGCACATTTATTCTTTTAGCATGTTCAAATTTGTATTTTTTTTCACGCATTCTCTCCATGTATTTTCAATTTTTTTACATGATTTTATTTTTTCACATTTATTTTTTGTTTAATTCTCTCCATGTTATGTGTGTGACAGGAAAAAAGGACAGCAGCCTAAGAAAGACAAAGGCTTAATGATACACTTGAGTCCGCTGACAAGTACCTGCAATTCCTAGGTACGAGTTGTGGAAGGCTGCTCAAACTAAGTCCGATAGGCACATGACATCACAATCAGCTCAAATGATATATACACGAATAATAAGTACATCTCGTATTGGACACCCATGGTTTATATGATTCCCCGTTATGATTAAACTTGCTTATGTGGTGCAGGATGAGTTAGTTGAGCAAGAGACTTAGAGTTCGTTTATTGGTCATGGTCGGGACGATATATTGACAACAGTGATTGGAAAGCCAGAGCACCTAGGATGTGCTCGTGGTGTTAGAGGTTTTATTGGTCTTCAAGATTAATTTGGTCCTCCACAAAGAAGTAACAAATCCTTGAGTCAAGAGGCCTTGAGAAAGATGGAGCAACAAATGGAGGAAAAAATGAACCAACACATGGGAATTATAGAGCAATGCTTCCTGGAACAACTTCAACAACAACAACAAATACAAAAAGCACTTGAAGAAAAAATTTGTATTTCAATCCACTCGTCCTGAAAAACAGCAGGTCATGCGTCAACATGTTATATTGAAGATGATGACATGGCAGAAGTAGAAGATGAACCTCTAGAGAAGTTGCTCACAAAATTACACAAATTGAAGATAGGACTAGTAGTGCTAGAGTGAGAGTTAAGAGTATTTGGCCTCCACTGTCATGTCCCATTGTACATCAATCTGAATGATGCACTAGAGATCGTTGCGGGAGACAAGATGTTAAATATTTCAATTTTAAAATTATGGTGCATGTAAGATTTTTTATTGTATTCCACATTTAAAACTTGGATTTTTACTTTTTAATTTATACCTAATTGTCTTATTGTAGGTACATGGATAGAGTAATTGTGGAACAAGGTCGAGATTACATATGTGAATTCATTGAACCTCAAACCATTCAAGCTTTTGGAAACACACCTGATCACGTGAAAAGTTATCTGGAAACATGGATGATTGAGTCAAATAGAGAGATTTACATTGCGTCGTATATTGATGGGTAGGTGTTATTGCTTGTAATATTTTATGAATTATTGTTGATTATTCAACTAAGTACTTATGATTGATGATAGGTCTCATTGAGTCAAGTTATTAATTTCTGCATGTCAACTTATGGACTTGATATGTGATTATTTTCTTTTTCATATTTAGTGTAACAACCAAGAATTTCATGGAAATGTGGGTAGAACAATTTCTTGATGAAACTTTTAGTTTTGTTGTAATTGTAAAAGTTTAGACAACTTTACAATTATTAGTAAAAATTGTAAATTCACCATGTTGTTGGAATATAATGTGAACTGTTCTGGGACTTTTCTGTTCTTTAGGTGTCGGAATTTATAAATAGAACAAAACTTAAAAAAATAGTTGAAATTAACGTCTATCAGTGCAAGGAATGACGTCAATTTCAGCATTTTTTCCCCTCCAAATGGCGCGAGTTGAATGTCGGGTGGGATTCGAACTAACATTAAGTAACGTCAGTTTGTTTTCAAACGTTAAATTTAATGTCACCCAATATGACGTCAGTGTTTTTGCAGACGTCAAAAGCCGAAAATAACAGATGTTATAAGGACTTTTTGTGTTACTAATTAGGTGCAATTCGTTTATTCTTTGAAGCTTGCCACTTCTATTTTCTAGTATTATATCCTAGGGGATGTTGTATCAACATCACCTACTATTAGTGCAGCTACTTCCGAAACCTTTGGTATATTATATATCTGACCATCTTTAGCCTTGTCAGCTATCAATCTTAGTTTCAAATCTTGATATGGTTAATCTTAATATCTATCTTTGGCCATCCAAAATGATTTTGTATGTACATCATGATCATCTAACATATCTCTTAACGTTTTTACAATTTCAACATCAACCTTGTTTTCGTTCTTGCCATTACATATATGAATTCATAAATAAAAAAAAGGTTAACAACCATATTATGAAGAAAGTTAGTGCTTTTATTTTGATTAATATTATGTGTTATGCATATAATGTACAAAGTGAGAAATGGTTAGAAGAAGTATAGAATTAAAAAGGGCATTTTATCATAAAAAATTCAGTATGTTATGTAATTCATTCTCAGTGTCATATATGTATAGTTTAGCAAACTTAGGTAGTTGTCCTGGCAGTGGTAATAAGCTTCCTACTGTATGACATGATTGTCCTTGTATTCTCAAATTTGGAGGTCCTTTTCCATTGTTGAATGAGTTATCAAGCTTTGGCTCATGGGAAGTGAATGTAAACATCATGTTATATGCTCGGATGTTTTGCTGGTAATTCTTGTTATCTATAAAGTTACTACTAAATATAAGATGTTGTAGTAGAGATGGAGGTTCTTTTAAGAGTATGAGTTGAACTTTGTCATTACCAACACATGGTTGAAACTTTGGATTAACAACATTTCTATGTTTCATTATTCTTTCCTAGTCCCACATATATCTGAATAGCCTTCAAAGCATTTGAAATTTGTTTTAGCTAATTTATTAAAAGATTGAATATAACTTAACTTCAAAGTAATGGACCAATGATTTATTTTTTACTTGAATTTGTTATACTTTGTATTTGTTCTCTTGAAAGTATTTCTTCATCATCATAACCAAAATCATTGTCAAATGTCTCATCTATTCATATGTGAAAACATCATCATGAGATGGAATTATACATATATAATAAATGTAATCATACAAACAATAATGCATATGACAATTAATGTATTTGAGTAAGGTACCTTAGGATTGACCACTAATAGTTGGAGTAAGATATTTTTGAAATTTATGAACTTCATCTAATCCATTAAAAGCATTTGATTGACTTTCTCCAATAAATGTTGTAGTGTTTTTTTGTGTTTGTTACTTGAGATGCATTTTATGTAGGAGATTTTTCCAAATTAATTCTTCCATTTGATTGTTGATTAAGAAAATTCAAAGTAGTTTCTAACAATGGTATTAATTTCATTTTTTGTTGTTTGGAACACTTTATCACATTCTTAATTGTATTTTTCTTTTCAATTAAAATATTCTTTCCTTTCAACCTCGCATTTGCAGATAATTGCTTCTTGATGTTATTTCCACGTCCATAGAGTGTTGAAAATGTCAGAAATTGTTATATTTGCATTATAAATTTATAATACAGTGTTGATTGACAACTAAAATTTAAAATTGTTGTTGTGGACAAAGAGAGAAAATGAATGCTTACCCAAATTTTCTTTGATTTTTGTAATTCATTATGGTAGAGAAGATGAATTTGAAATTTGAAACTCTTTGAATGGACAAAGGAAAAAAGGTAACTCTTCTTCTCTCCATATGATAGTTGATAGTGGACAAAATACTAATTAAAAAAAGTGAATATATGAATTGCGAACTTTTTGTAGGGGTCACTCTTGTGTAACAATAATGACTTGATTTAGTTTGAAATTTGAGTTCCAATAGTCACTTTAAATAGTAAGCTAAATATGGCAGTTGATAATATGATCAATTTGTGAGAATATGCTAAAAGTATGGGTAGTTGATAAGTATGGGCATGGGCAGTTCATAAGTATGGGCAATTGAAGGTCACTATTGTGTTCCCATGGTAGAAAAAGAAAATGAGTGATGTGTGTAGTTTAATACTTAAGATTATGATTAATTAAGTAACAATTGTTGTGTGAAACATTGGAATGAATTATCTTCTTTTTGCATCCCTATTAGCTTGAAAGGAAATTTACTTTGCTAATTATTAAATCTCCTTTTGTGTTAAATAAAGTATCTTGCTAAAAGAATACATTGCATAAATATTACCAACTAATATTATGGTAATATTTTTTTATAATTAGGATTGGTTATTGACAATCCCTAATATGCACAAGTTTTTTTTTTTTTTATGAAAAACACTAAACTCATGTTATAAATGGTAATAATTTTATTCTATCTTGACAGTATCATTAATTTATCTTGTACTATTAGTGACTAGTAAAAGGTAATTATTTTATTTTATTTTTAACTTTATTCATGACTAATACTTGCAATCAATCTTGTTGTATTTTTACCATTCAAGAATAAATGACTAATATTTTATCCATAAAATGCTTGTATCTAAAATAATATGATGGTCATTCAAAAAGTAAAACACAACCATAACAAAGATAATCCTACTCATAATTCAAAAAGTACAAAACAAAACCATAACAAAGATAACCCTTCTCGTAATTTAATTTTCTCCTTTTTGAATGTCTTGCTCATCTTGGTTGTTGACATTTGAGCATTTTTTAATTCTTGTGATAATTTATCATTGTCAATTTCTAAACACAATCTCTTGCATGGAGTTACAAACAATGATGTATTTTGATCATGATTTGTTGATCCACAAAAACTTTCCTACAAAAGTAAAGAATATATATATATATATATATATATATATATATAAGGTCCTATTATATAATATTATATAATGTAATAAAGAGGAAATAAAAACGATATATCAATATACTTACAATACAGGTTTATGTATCAGCTCCTAAATCATAAATAATATTTCCACTCAATTGTTGTCCACTATGTTGAAATTAAAAAAAGAAATTATTATATTAGATGTACATAATACACATATTAATTATTTTAATATTATATATGATATATATTTCATAAAATGTTATGATAGAAATGTGATAGTTATTATACCTGTTCAGGTTGAAGTTGACCTTTAATTTCCTCAATAATTTCAACATCATTAGAAACTTTAATAACTGACATAGATTTGCTACGTGATTGAACTTTAACCTTAAATGTCAAAGTACACTCTAAAATTACATCTAAATCATTTGGAAAGCATTTAGGATCATCCTCACCGGTTAAAATATAAAGATGTTATTAAATAGAAATGGTTTTAGTATATTGTAAATATCTATATATAAACAACACAGATAAAAGGTTGGCTAATAACCTCAATCATAGACTTTCTCAAATTTGCAGTTGACATTTCGATAATCCATTGATCCCAAAGAACAAAGTTAGAATAATCCTTTCCATAACAAACTTGAACTTCCAACTTGTACCTAAAGAGTAAACTTTATTAATAACATTTAATTTCACATGATAATATCTAAATACGATTTTAGATTAAATAATGGTTAAATTATGCCTTTGGTCCCCATTTTGGAGTCAAAATCTCAAAATGGTACCCAAATTTTTAAAAGTCTCAAAATGGTCCCCTTTTTTGTTCAAACGTCTCACGTTTGTCCTTCCCGTTAAGTCAAGGTTGACGCCGTTAGAGGGAGTGCCACGTGTCAGTTCCTCGATTTTTTGAATTTTTTATTGATTTTTTTTTTGATTTTTTTTAAAAAAATCAAGAAATTGCCACGTGTCAAGCTGTCATCATGCCACGTGGTAGTGATAGTGACACGTGTCAGTATTACGCCACGTATCATTTTGTTAGTCTCAATTTGGTCCCTTTATTTTAATTTGTCTCAATTTAGTCCCAATTTTTGTAAAAATTAGCAATTTTGTCCCCCTTCAAATTGAAACAAAATTTAATTTTATATAAATGTTA
>Ga0209589_1007924_pt1 | contig 16801 bp, 7 predicted proteins | sample CowpeawhiteBW_FD_187525 | JGI IMG/M metagenome (GOLD analysis project Ga0209589, IMG submission 187525) | Root nodule microbial communities of legume samples collected from California USA - Cow pea white BW (SPAdes) (version 2) | ecosystem: Host-associated > Plants > Roots > Nodule | place: USA...
TAATTCAACATTTTCATCATATTCATACTATGACATACACAATGTATTCTTTAAATTTTAGCACATTAAAAATTACATAATACTTGTCTTTTCCAGTTATACAAGAATTTGAAACGTTAATGCAAGAGTCCATAAAAGAAGTAATTAATATACACAAGTGCAATTTTTTTTTTAATTTTATGCGGGCTTACGGGCTGGCCCGCACGACCCGCGGGCTAGCCCGTGCGGGCTGCGGGCCTATGCGGGCCAGACCCGCGCGGGCCCACGAGCTCACTATCCTGGGCCGCCCCGCGTTTTTTCTGCAGGCCTGCGGACCGAACCCGCAGGCCAGGCCCTAATTGCCATCCCTAGAAAAAACCAATAAATAGATAGTGCCAGATACTCATCCAAATATGTACAACATAATCAAATATTATATTTTAATTGTGAATTATTTTGACTAATTAATTGAATCATAACTCAAATAGAAATCAATGTTACTTGATAATGATCTCAAATATATGACAGGGAACCACAACAGTTGAGTGAAATATATACTTAAAACAATGATCTTTTATCTAAAAATGAAAGGAGTATCATAATCTAAATTCATGATTTTCCTTATATTTTTATCAAGTGATTTAAAACACTATCTATGTGTTATTGTAGCTTTATCCAACAATAATATTATTGACTTTATTAATTTTATAAGCTCAACAAGTTTAATTGTCTTGATATATTACAAATTCATTTATTCAACGTGGGATCAGAATATTGAATTTCAAGTGTGTTGTTCTAGCTAACAACATTAATATAAAGGAATTTAAAATTTTCATTGCACATACAAAAAATTCATAGTTGAAGTGAACAAGAGATTTAATCAAAACTATTTTTTTAAAGGTATTATAAAAGTTATTGTCAATTAATAATAAAAGAGCAATTCCACTTCGTACTATTATTAATTACTACAAACGTTAACTATAAAGCAAAAATTAATGTATTCCAGTTATGGTTTGTTAGTTCTTAATTAAAGATAAAAAGGTAACCTTGCTGATTATTATTTGTTAATTAATTAGTAATCCATGAAAATTGATAATTAGTTAATATATTAAATATAATTACCAACTGAAGTATAGTATATATTTATTAGAAGAATTTTTACACATCTAAGATAATTAAATAAATCTTGAAATTGACTATAAAACATTAATATCATATTCCATTTATACATATACAAGCTTATTCTCTAATTAATTTATGATATAATCATTTGGACTCTAAAATGATGAATATGATTTAAGGTTCATATGTTATTTTGCAACAAAATTTCGATCTCAACTAAAATTTAATTGATACCAGTTACAAAAGAAAATTGATTAATAAGCATATATACGAAAGAAATGTATTTTGTTATAATTAATGTAACAAACAAACTAGTACTATTTATAAATTCAATATAATTTTCTTTGTTAAGAAATTCATTAAGTTTGAGGAATTTTAATTTAAATTATAAAAATATAAGTTGATGCTTGCTTTTACAATTTATTTTGTAATTAAATTGTTTGTTCATTTTTATTTTTTTTATATTCAAAAAATATTAGTAGTTAGTTTTTGAATTGAACACATAAACAGGGATGACAACTGACGAGTTTCGCGTTATCTCATATTCATCCTCATATAAAAAAATTGTCCTCATCCTCATACTCAAATTCAACGGGTATCAAACTTTTTTCTCATTTTCATTTTCACCAGTTAATGGGTATAATTTTGTAGTCATATCCATACTCATTTTCTTATTACTTCAATATTAATTTTAATTATTTTTTATAAAATAATAATAAATTACGGTAAAGAAAACATAATATTATCAAATATTCAATATTAGGAGGACGGTTGTTTATTTGATATCAAATACTTTGAAATAAATTATAATTGTTTACATTTTATATTAGAATACTAAATAAAATTTTATGAGAACCAAAATATTTATTAAATTTGCAAATATTAATGAAACCTAGTTGATAAAATTTAAAAATATTTTTAAAAAATATAAAAGGAAAACAAATATTCAAATTAAAATATATTTTAAATGTTTGTTTACTTCAATTTTTTAAATTCTAATGAATCTCTTTTTTATACACTAATAAAAATTATAATACATCACTTGATCAAAATGATGCAAAGAACAAATAATAAACATAATAATAAAATTTTCATATAGATTTTATATCTTTTGAACTCCAATATATGATGGTAAAAAAAATTCATGGTAATTACATTAAATTTTTATATTGTAGTAAATAAAAGTTATTTATTTGTAAGGGATAATGAAATTTTTATTTTGTATTTCTTTTCGTTATTATAGTTTACCAATTAGAAAAATATCATGTAAAAAACAGTTTCTGATATCTAATAACTAACATCTATAATATCTAATATCTAATCCTAATGAAATTACCCTTTTAACTAACGTACCCTCCTTGGTTTTGTGTATATATAGTTTCCTCCAATACCTCACCCTTTCTTGTTTTTGTGTCTCATTCTACTTCTTCTCACATACTTGTTTCTTCAGCTCCTCTTTCTTCTTCAAATAGCATTAGTTTTTTCTTCATGGTAATCATCTTCACTTTCTCTTTCTCTATTCTGCATTATCTTCTGTTATCAATTTCTCATGTAATGCTGCTAGTCTGCTCAATCATCAATGAATTGATTTCTATTTCCTTAGTTTCCTCTTGGATTGATTTTGATCTGATTTTCTTGCACACCAACTTGCCATTTTTTTTCTCTGATGTGGAAAGTAAGAAACTTTATATGAATTTTGATGATGGGGTTGGCTACTTTCTTCCTTTCTTTTTTTTTTTTTTTTTCTGTAACAAACCAGAGTAACAGATGATTTGTTCTCTGAAAACGAGACCTAAGAAAGAATGTTGTGTGCAATTATTTAGCTTTTGGCATTTGATTTTGATGGTGTTGTGATTAATGTTTGGGTGGCAGATGCCAAGTGTTAAGCCTGATGCATCTGAGAGAGACTCAGAGCCATTTGTTGAAATTGATCCAACGGGAAGATATGGCAGATACAATGAACTGTTGGGATGTGGTGCTGTGAAAAAGGTGTACAGGGCATTTGATCAGGAAGAGGGGATAGAGGTGGCATGGAACCAAGTGAAACTGAGGAACTTCAGTGATGATCCTGCAATGGTGGAAAGGCTTTACTCTGAGGTGAGATTGCTCAGAAGCTTGACCAACAAAAACATCATATCCCTTTACAGTGTTTGGAGGGATGAGAAGCACAACACTCTGAACTTCATCACCGAGGTCTGCACCAGTGGGAATCTGAGGGAGTACAGAAAGAAACACAGGCATGTGTCCATGAGAGCCTTGAAAAAATGGTCCAAGCAGATTTTGGAAGGGTTGAATTACTTGCATGTTCATGACCCTTGTATCATCCACAGAGACCTCAACTGCAGCAATGTCTTTGTCAATGGGAACACTGGCCAGGTAACATTCTTTTTCTTCAATCTCAAGTTTTATCTTCAATCAACCAAAGGAGAAAAAGTAATAAAAATTCTGAAGCTTTTATATCTGCACCTGTGATTTTGGTCGCATTGTCAAAGTTTTTGAAGTGTCTGTGACAACAATTGTGATTTTCACCGACCACATTTGCAACAAAACCAATAACAGACATGTAAAACCTTGGAAATTAGATTACTAATGCTTATAATCATTGAACTTAAGCAGGAGGTTAATTTCTCAAACAAATCTCAATACATTTATGGTTCAACCAGCATAGTTATAACTTCTGTTGTTGCTGTTTACTGCAAGATGTCACAACTGAATTTGTTTTGTTTGATCTATATTCTCAGGTTAAGATTGGTGACTTGGGTTTGGCAGCAATTGTGGGGAAGAGCCACTCTGCACATTCAGTTCTTGGGACACCAGAATTCATGGCACCTGAGTTGTATGATGAAAACTACACTGAATTGGTTGACATATACTCATTTGGGATGTGTGTGTTGGAGATGGTAACACTAGAGATTCCTTACAGTGAATGTGACAATGTTGCTAAGATATACAAGAAGGTTTCATCAGGTGTGAGACCTCAAGCCCTGAGCAAGATCCAAGATCCTGAAGTGAAGACCTTCATTGAGAGGTGTCTTGCTCAACCAAGGGCTAGACCTTCTGCTGCAGAGTTGCTGAAGGACCCTTTCTTTGATTTGCTTGATTGTGATGAAGATGATGACTCTAATGCTTCATGACCAAAATTGTCTCATCTGTAGTTTACAAGATAACATATTGATGTGCTGTATTGTTTCTATGAAATATGATTTATCCTTTTTTGAGTTGATAAGTCAATTGGGGTAGGCTTGATGACTATGCCACATTGCTTTTATTTTTATTTTATCTTCTTAGTTAGGGTGTTTAATTGGATAAGGGTTGAAGAATCTGTGAAGAAAATGAAGATACATGGGAAGTGGTTGGTGTGAGAAGTTTTCTGTTCTTTTCTTTGGGTAGCTGATAAATTGGACCAGTTCTGAAGAGTGTGTTGAATTGGAGATGTTGTCATTTTGTACATTGAAATATTATGAAATCTTCAATATTTATCTGTAAAATTTGCCAGTCTTATGTGTATGGGATGCAACAACTGAGAAAATGAATGGTGAATTGATTCTGTTCCATGCTTTTACAGAGTAAGGTTTTCTGTGTTTTATTGCATCCTCTTAGTCATGATAATCAAATCTTGGAACAATCAAAAGCAATGGAAATTGGAATCTTAAATCATTCGATTTGAAGTCAAACTTCTGTGTAGTCAAATGTTTGAATAAGGGTTTGGGCAAAACCATGCAGGATAATAGGCTAGCCCAGAAATGATAACTTCAACAAGCAATTAGGGTTGTTCAGATTTTGAAAATTGGCCTAATTTAAATGCATCACATTTATTTTATTCAGTTATTAATTATTGTTGTAATTTACGTGAAGAAAAATTAAGAAAAAAATTGATAATACAACATTTTAAATTGAAAAAATATCAATTATTTTGAGATAAAAAAAGCTACATATAATTTGGACAAAGGTAGTATAGTTTTAGTCTTTTTTTTTTCTTTTTTCTTTTAACAAACAAGGGCTGTGTGAGATTTTGACTTCAATATTTAATTTAATTTTAAAAAAAGAATAATAAATAATATTTTGATTGGTAGGTTTTCATAGGACGGCTTCCAATAGCTGGAAAATCATATTGAAAACAAAAAATTGCCTTTGATATCGGACTTTTAGATAACATAATACTCAAGAAAGAGTGTGCATCAAAGTTTGACCAATATAAATAATTTTCTTCTTTCACCCTTTTTCACATTGCTCAAACGTTCTTCGTCTTCCACTATCATGAAAAATATAAAAAAATGTATTAAATTATGAGTAATTTATATGTTGCAGTACATCCAATAAATTTAATCTAATCTTGTCTAAGAGTCGAGGTCAAACGTAATTTAAATACTTTTTTCTCTCTCCATCTTTCGAGATGTCTTTTAAGAACAAAATCGTAACGAAGTTCCACACTCCAAAGTCAACAATACCTCGAAAACGCACTATCGTTGTTCCTAACAATACTGTCATACTGACTTAGATCGGGTTGGAACAATATACAATTATGTTTGCTATTTTTTCTTTTTGAAAAATTGACTTGAGATATTTATCTATAATAAATTATGAATTATTTATATAAAATATTTAATATCACTTTCAACTACTCAAAATTTTAATACCAAATATTTGTGTATGAATTATGTATGGTCAATTTTTTTTAAATGTCACTCAACTTTTTTATTTTTATTCAATATAAAAAATTTAACTCATTTAAATTTTTATGGAATTAAATTTAATTTATAACTAAGTCTATTGGACTTTACAAATTGGCAGAAGAACAATTTGTTTTGAATAGATTAGAAAGTAAAAGAATAGGCGAAGCTTAACTTAGCAACTAAAGGGTGTGGGAAAGTCTACTCCTCGTTCTTCTTCTTCTTACCTTTCTCCTTCTCTCCAAAACTACCCAAGATAATTTCTTCTCTAATACCAAATTTTGAGTTATAACTAAAGGCTTTTCTTATTTCTTTTCTCATCATGATGTGGGTCTTCGGGAATCTTGAAGTTTTGAATTGGATTGTTTAGTAACTATTAAGACTTGAATTTTGTGGTGATCAAGGAACATTTAAGTGTGTACTTTTTAATGTTAATGGCGTGATTGTATTATAATTTTTGATGATTTTGTTTGTGTTGAAATAAAAATAGATTTGATCCATTATATAATTGTGAGAAAATATTATGGAAGTGATGATCTAACATGATTTGAGTATATTATGAGTACCTATCTATGTTAATAACATACTTTAACTTTACAAAAAATAAACATAAATAACTATTATAAAATATCTATTTACTCAATGCTACTAATAAGAATTTCCAACTACCAAAAAGTAGAAACTGGCTAAAATAAATCTTTCCAAACATAGTTGAAACAACAAAGACATATTTTAATAATTAAAAATTAGTACATGTGTCATTAATAGTAATGTAATCTTATATACAAACTTGAGCATGTAACATTGATTTTTTTTTTCATTTTAATGTCTTAAATGCATGAGATATCAATTCATGAAAAAAAAAATGAGGAGAGAAAGTGGCGTATCATCACTCACTATTTGTGATACTTGATTGTGAAAAGTCTTCTTCTCTTTCTTGATATGTGTAAAATGTGTTGTCCTTTTCCTTTTGTTTAGCTTTTATTGTACAAGTTTTGATCACTTAACTTCTTTTCCTTCTTTTACCTTTCCATAAATGCATGTGAATGCATCAAGTTATAAACTTAAACACATTGAGTTGTATGAGACATTTTATTAAAATATGTATAAATTCAATATCTTAACACAACTCTAAATTATAGGGATAAGAAATTACTTTTAACTTTTCAAAAATTAAAATTTAAGGGTTGTTAATTCCAAAACTTTGAGGCAAAATTAAAATTTCACTACAACAAAAATCACTTTAGACAACGGCATAAAATTATGATATAAATTATAAAAACTGTGGTTTAAAGATTAGACCACAATTTTTTAGGCGTGGTATAGGTGAGTGTAGCTATAGATAATAGACAACGGTTTTAAGTATGACAATATTTTTAAAACCGTTGCTTAAAATTCTCACAATAGACAACAATTTTACATGTTGATTTTATACCTTACCTATGTTTTTAGACCACATTTTTACTAGTTTTGCCCACATAGTTTAAAGCAAAAATTATATAATCATGGACTTTCATGATATTTATACATCATTTATAAAAATGTTGTTTATTATATGTTTAGGCTACATTTATTTAGCCGTTATCTATTTTAGTGTGGTCTAAACTATAAATTGTTGGAATGTTTATTTTTATTTCAAAATACAAATTGATATTTTTAAAAATGAATATATAGTCATTTTAACTCAGTTGTGTTAAACTTTTTTTACTTGTTAAATGGTGTTTCGGGTTGACGTTTGAGCCTTTTATAACATTTGACGTGTTTTAGTTCAGATGACAACCTAAGATGTTGTTTAACATGTCAAAAAATTTAGTATCATTGAGTTAAAATGGTTATATTTATTTATTTTTAAAGTTTGAAGAACAAAATAATAAAATGTAAGACAAAAACAAATTTTAATTTTACATTTAAATTTAAATATTAAAAACATTTAATATATATAAATATTTTAATATTTTTAAGTGTCAAATCATCATTTTAAAGTACTCAACATATTAACATTTTCACGGTTGTTACTTATTATTAGTTCATCACATAAGTGAAGATAAAAAACGAAAAAAAGTTTATTAGCAGATTGAGAGATAAAAACAAATGTTATAAACATAGAACTTCCAATATCTTTAATAATTTTATATCACTTAGAAATTAGACCGAGTTTAAATATATCTTTATCTATAACAATATATAAAGATGATTTCCTCTTTTGTGTCCACATTTCAAAATATAAATCTTATTCTTTAAAATATAATTATTTATTAAATTTTTGAAAATTGATGTTACTTTTACAATTTTTTTTCTATTTATCAACAATTATTCTTTTATCTTTTTTTATATATTTCACTTTATTTTTAATAAATAAAATTTTATTTTATATATTAACTTAATAACATTATATTATCATCACCTATTAATAATATCACGCATATTTACATATTTAAAAAATGTTACATATAGACGTTAATCGTTTATGTGTGTACGCTAGTTTTTTTAATTTTCTTAAACTTCTTAAAATTCGTGATAAAAATCTTGGACTCAAAATTAGATAACATCTTCGATATAAATATTGATCTTAAAAAATTATTAAGAAGGGAATAAAAAATTAAGAAAAAATTGAAAAAAATAAAATAAAATTTGACTCTTGAATAAACGAATTCCAAAAGATTTTCTGGTATACATTACACTATTCCATATTACGAATTCATTGATAACCAACTGATGTATGAAACATGTATTTTGTAAATAATATTGTCACAAGTTTATTTTTGAAAATTTTCTTAATCAGTTTATTATGAAAGGAAAAATTTGTTCCATAACTATCACAGTGAAAATACATTTTTACAAATATAAATAACAAATAAAAGCATTCTTTTATTCGCTTCTTAAAAAGTTTTTGTAATATATATATTTTTTAAGGGAAAGATCGAGATAATTGTTTAATGTCATTCTTTTGATATATGACAAAAAGAAAAGAATCTTATGTTACAATTGTTATTCATTATCACTTCTTTATACATCAACTTATAATTTATTCTTTTAAAGTGGGTGATAAAGAATGGAATAAATAATTGTATTTTTGTTTTTCTTTTACACTTACGTGATTTTAATTTACAAAATTGGTCACTTCTTGTAAATAAATAATTTTAATTTATTGAAATTCTATCAAATGAGCATTTTAATCTTAATAATTACGAATATACAACTTTTATCACTCCCAGACCTCTCATATCTCCTACAAACATTTTTATTAAATCAGATTTTTAAATATAGTAAATTCTTATTATTTTAAATATTCTTTATTTTTATTTTTGTTATAATTTTGGTAGAATGAGAAAAATATTCCTCTTAACTTGTTTTATTACATATTTAAATTTTGTTGTGTTTGGATATTTTTGGTCTCTAAATTTTAAAACAATCTTGTTGCTCGCTTTTGTAAATTGCTTTGAAGATGAGTATTTTGAGAAACTACTTTTTTTTTATAGAACTTTAGGCTAAACTATATGAATGTGAGAGTGATGCAGTCACACAACTTTAAATTTTATGCAAGAATGGCTGGTTGAGAATTTGTTTGAATACTTCGAGCTTAAATTTTGTTGAGGTTTGTATGATAAATGATTTTTTAAGCATGTTTTTGAATTGGATATTCTTATGGATACATTAATTTGTGGGCTAGATTATGCATACTAATTATAGAGATTTGTTGGGTGGAGTTTTAAATATATTGTAGATAAGTAAAGTAAATTTATATAACCTTATTTATGATATATTGTGAATATGAGTATAAATTTGCATACTTTAAATTAAGGGACAAAAGTATATTTAAATTGAGTAAATAATGACGTTTGAGCAAATTATGTTTTGAATTAATTATTTGAATTGTTTAAAAGTTGTATTATTAAAATGCTTTTGAAATTATTCTTAAAATATGGTTTGATTGTGTTGTTAAGGTCGATTTATCTAATATTTTTACTTAAGCAGAGGATTTTTGCTTAAATAAAAATAGAACAAAGACCAAACCATACTCTCTATCCCATTTTTTTCACAAGAAAAAAAATAGAGTTGAAAATAATCTTGTTTTTTTTGCTTTGTTTTCGTTCAAACCAAAGATTTTTTGTTCAAATGAAGACCTTTTCATTCAAGTAAAAGCCACACTAACTCAACCTAGTTTCTATCCAATTTTCTCTCAAAGATAATAACAATATATAATTTTTAATTTTATTTTATACTATCTTTTGTATAAATATATATATATATATATATATATATATATATATATATATATATATATATATATATATGTATCTTTAGATTGTATATTTATTGCTACAATAAGTTTTTAGAAGCACTTTTGTTGAGTTTATAGTATAGTCGATAATGTACTGAAATGGACTAATTTCAAAATTTACTCACCAAAAACATATTTAACCCTTTAATTTCTAGTTGGGAATGACAAATAATACATATTCGCCTTGTCCCTCCTAATACTTGTCCTAATACTCATCATCATTTCCGTTTAAATTATTAAAATACTCTGTGTTTTATACTCGCTGCCTTATACTCATCCTCGTCTTGTTTATTTTTTTCACATGAGAATGTTTAACTCTCAGCTTAAGTATTTAATAGCATAACCTTTCATTTATTAGGTAATATAAAAAAAATCTTCTTTAGTCTCTTATTATTAACTTTTGTTTGACTTGAAAAATTCTTTTTGTTTTACTAAAATATTTTTCACTATCTCTTAAGAGCTCAACTAATTTGATATTTGATTTTTTTTTTTAATTTCAAAGGTTTTTATACTTTTTTTTTGCGATTTCATTTGATGGTTTATCAAATTATTTTTGAGACACACATTTGGTCATTTTTATTTGTTTTTTATTTTTATCATGAAAAACACTGTTTTTGTATTTTTTTTATAATTAATTATTTATATTTTAACTCATTATCACAAGTGGAATTTTATTATTGTAATTGTACAAAGAAATTTTATTTACTATAATATAATAATTTAATGTGATTGTCATGAATCTTTTTTATCACCATTAAACATATATTGAAGTTTAGAAAATGACAAATCCATTTTAAGTTTCAATTATTATTAGTTTAATCTTTTTTTTTAGTGTAATTTTGTTGAGGTGGAGTATTATAAATTTTAATAATACACAAAAAATAGATTTCATTAGAATTTAAAGAATGGAAATAAAAAGACATTTAAAATACTTTTTAATTTAATATTTATTTTCCTTTTTTAATTTTTTGAAAACATTTAAAAAAAATTTCAACTAGGTTTCATTCATGTTTGCAAATTTAATAATTGTTTTAGTTCTCATAAAATTCTAGTTGGTACTCTAATAATTTGAAATGTATACAATTATAATTTCTTTCTAAATATTTGATATTGAAAAAATAAGAATAGCGCCTTTTGATATTGGATATTTGATAATATATGCTTCATTTACCGTAATTTTTATTACTTTATAAAACTGAATTAACTAATATTGAAATAACAAGAAAGCGGGTATATGCATGAGTACGGGTATATACTGGTTACCCAGTAGGAATGAGAACGAGAAAAAAAATTGATACTCGTTGGATTTTTTGAGTACGAGGATGAGATTGAATTTTTGCTATGGGAATGAGAATGGGATAACAAAACTCGTCTCCGCCTCACCTCGTCTCGTTACTATCCATATCATACCTTTAATTATATATATATATATATATATATATATATATATATATATATATATATATATATATATATATATATATATATATATACATTTTTGTGTGATTTCATTCAATGATATGTTAAATTGTTTCTAACACACATTTAATTATTTTTATTTCTTTTTAATATTTTTATTTGTTGCTTATTTTTATCAAGTAGAATATTGTTTTGATATTTTTTATATAATTATTTTTATTGTGTAATTTATTATCATAAGTGTAATTCTATTATTTATAACAATATATAAAGGGAATTCCCCTTTTTGTGTCCACATTTCAAAATACCAATTTTACCCTTTAAATATAATAATTTATTAAATTTTTTAAAATTGACCGTTACTTTTAGAAGTTTTTTATAAATTCGGTTATCTCTGTTTTTTCTCTTCTTCTTTATTTATCAATGGTTATTCTTTCATTTGTTCTGATATATTTCACTTTATTTTTAATAAATATAATTTTAGTTTATATAACAACTTAATAATATTACAATATTATCACCTACTAATATAATATCACGCATATTTAAAAAATGTATATACACAGGCGCGAAGGCTTCGCACCTGTGTTTATGCTAGTAATTGTATAAAAAAATTGTTTACTATAATATAATAATTTAATGTTATTGTCACAAATCTTCTTTATTATCTAATATAATATTGAAGTTTAAATTTCATTTATTATTAATTTAATTTTTGTTCTTTGTGTGATTTCATTTAAGTGATATATTATACTTTTTATTAGTGTATAAAAGAAAAAATTTCGTTAGAATTTAAATAATAAGAGTAAAGAGACATTTAGAATACTTTTAAATTTGAATATCTCTTTTCTTTTTGTATGCTTTTAAAAATATTTTTAAATATTATCAATTTTGTTTCATTAATATTTAAAAATTTAATAAATATTTTAGTTCTGATGAAATTTTATTTGATACTCTAATTTAAGATATTGAATGGTTAATAATATTATATTTTTTTTGTAAGAATTTTTATAATTTTAGAAAATTTAATTAGTTGATAGTAAAACGGAAAGAAAACAAGTATGACTATGTACAAGATTATACATATTTTATGGTAATATTATTTGGTAAGAATGAGAATAGAACAAAAATTTCAAGTCTCTTAAGTTTGAATATGGGATTGAAAATGATTTTTTTTCTTTAAAGATAAATATTGATATAAAAACTCGTTCAGCCATGCTTATTGTGATCCCTTATTATAGTTTATTATTTTCTATGTGATTAATAAATATGTTAGATCAAATTCAAATTATTACATTTCGAATACTCAAATGGCCAAATTATGATTTATTTGACTAAAATCACCCTTTTGTAATAATTTAGATCCCAATTGACAATTAAAAGATGAATACTGAAATTATGTCAATTTACATGTAAAAAAATAAAATAAAAAGAAACAACTGTAACTTTTAAAGTGTATCATCAATTTAGTTTCCTTTTAAGAGCTTTTGTAAAATTTATCTCATAATGTTTTTTTATATTTTCAATTACGAAATATCATGGTAGAAAGGAGTGGTCCCAATTTTGTTTTCATCTTTCAAAAAAAATAAATAAATGAACATAGAATACTCATTAAGTATGGAACTTCTAGCCGTTAATAAAGAATTGCATCAAATGAATATTTTAAAATTAAAATCCCGGTTTTTAAAAATTCATAGCTAGGGTTCTATTTTTCTTTTTAAACTTGTTTGAAGCATCAAAATTTCTTTTTATATTGTGCATATATTTTGAGAATCTTTGACATCCCATTGTGAATACCATAGAATCAAACAACTTTGCCTTTTATGAGAATTTCTCTTTTACTAGATGTTGATTATTTGAAAGAACAAAAGAGAAAGAGAAAGAACAAGAAAAGGTAAAATGAAAATTCTTTATTATTGTTTTGAGGAAGTATTCACTTTGTATACGTGAAGAAAAGTCAACATGTGACTTGGGACTACTTCATCACTTTACTTGACTCTCACAAAAACATTGGATAAACATCTCAAGATTTTTATTCCCAGAAATCTGTGACTTCTTTAAATTTTGTCAAATTAATAATCTAATAATCTTTACGTCTGAGTTAGCTTTTCTAAAAGAAAAAAATAAAATAAAAGAATACATTTACATGAAGAAAAAAAAAGTTGAGTGTATTATTGTTGTATTTGGAATGAAAAATTCATTTCTCTTATGAATTAATGATCGTTATTGCTTTGATATAGTTAGATATAATTACTCATATGATCGATATTTATATGATTTATTACTTTTTATGTAAATATTTGATTTGTATCCTTGACACAGAACATGTTATAATTGTAAATATGACTCTTTTTATCAATAATCAGACACACAAAAAAATTCGTTATTTATTCTCTCATATTATATTCTTCCTTTATTATTTCTCTCTATTATTAACTTTATTTTATTCTGGTTTTATTTTAGCATATTGAGATGAATTTCTTGTTTTTCATCTTAATTTATCTTACATTCAGGGGCAGATTTGTCCAATAATTTTGGAAGAGTCAAATTAATATACTCAAAATTTATATTTTTAATTATTGTCATTAATACAAAAAAAAATTTATAAATAATTTAGTATAGTTGTAACTACAACAAAAATCACATATAAGAATGTCCTTTGTTCTTTCATATCGTTGAACTCATTTATAATTAAATCATAACTAAAAACTTTTAACTATTTTTTTTCCAATGTAAATATGAGCATGTTTCAAAGAATTAATAAAAAATTCTTACTTGTAATTTGTTGAACCTTAAAAGTGTGTTTGGATAGAGTATTTTAATGAAGCAATTCATTTTTTTGAAGAATTTAGATTTCTTTGTAATAAAATGCTTTGTTTGGATACAAAAATTAAAAAGCATTTCAAATGCAAGCATTTTTTTGAAGGATTTCAATTAGCTAAATTAGTAGAAATTCAAATACCCTCAAATTAGGTGGAATTTAAAATTCTTCTCACTCAACCTCACATTCTAGACTCTCTGGTAGAGTTGTCAAACGGGTATGAGGACCCAAACGGGACGGGCGGGCTCGACGATCAAGACGAATCGGGCGGGTTCGACGACCAAGACGGGTCAAGCGGGCCTGATGACCTAACCAGGTCGGGCGAACTTGAGGATCCACACGGGTCAGGCAGGTCGGACGATTTAGATGTGCTGGTGGGCTCGAAGACCAAGACATGTCGAGTAGACTCGATGACCCCGAACGACTTAGGCATGCCCGACTGACTCAAAGACCTAACTGCGTCAAGCCAACCCAACGACACAAACTGGTAGGGCAGACCCGATGACACAAAGGAGATCGACGATCCATATGGGTCCAACGACTTGAATGGGCTCGACGATCCAGACGGGTCCTACGACCTAGACGGGTCTAACGACCAGAATGGGCTCAACAATCCAAACGGGCTCGACGACCTAGAAGGGTTCATTGACCCGGACGGGCCAGACGATCTGGACGGGTCTGATGACCCCAACATGCCTAACAACCAGAACGGGCCCGACGACTCGGACGGGCCAAACTATTCGGACAAGTCCAATGATCCGACGGGCCCGACAATGCAGACCAGTCCGATGACCTGAACGGGCCTGACGACACGGACTGGCCCGACAACTCGGACATGCCTAATGACCTGAACGAGCTCGATGACCCGGACATGCCAGACAACCTAGACAGGTCCGACGAGCCGGAGGGGCCCGAGGACCTGGACGGGCCCGACGACCCGGACGGGCCCTTCCAGACCGTCAAGCCTGACGATCCAGACGAGCCCGACGACTTGGATAGTCCCGACGTCACGGACGGGTCCGACGACTCGAACATGTCAAACTATCTGGATGGGCTCGACGGTTTGGAAGACCCGTCCGAGTCGTCGCACCCATTCAGGTCGTCGGCCCGTCTAGGTCGTCGGGCCCGTCCGGGTCGTCAGACTCATTCGTGTCGTCGGAATCAGTCGTGTTGTCGGGCCCTTCTTGATCGTCGGGTTTCCAAATTTTTCATGAACTCAAAAAATAATTAAGCCTAAAATAAATATTGTTAAAATTAAATTTTATCTCACAATAAATTCAATTTTTTTTTCAAACAAGAAATTGAAATGTAAGGTATTTTAATTTCCTTATCCAAACAAATTATTTAAAAAATGAATGGAATTTAATTGCAAGCAATTCAAATGCAAAACATTTTAATTTCTAAGCATTGTTGAAATGTTCCATCCAAACACAAGGTAAGAGAGGACTTTACATGATCATTTGTATCATACTTAATAAGGAGAAGTTGAATCTATCTTGTTTTCATCTGTACAGACTCCCTTTTGTCACTTAAAAAAAATGAATTTATTCTTCTATTATTTATCAATATACTTTTTTTTTTTTAAGTTTAAGATTTAAAAAATATTTATTATAATATAATCAAAATAGAGAGTTACTAAGAGTAAAATACGATAATGAAGTAATAATTAAAAATTGGTTATGAAGAAATATATAATACACTACTTTTTTTTTTACATTCATAAAAACTAATATAAGACACACGAGATAAAAATAATGTTAACTATTAAACAAAAATTTTAGTATCATGACGAAAGTAATTTCAGTTAAGAAAGAAAACAAATGAAAAACGAAAGTAAAAATAATTTGTATCTAACTTTTTTTTCTTTTCAAAAAAATAAATAAAACAAGTGAAGGTGGACACAATATGTAAAAAACTAAAAAGACAATAAAAAAATCTTAATAAATATTTATACTATTTATTATATTTAATTTTATGTTTTATTATTTATTAATATCAAATGTTGTGATTTATAAATAAAAATAAAAAGATACTAACTTAATTTTCGGTATATATACTATATATAATTTAAAAAATTGTAAAAATAAAAATTGAAAATTCTTAATATATATACATATAATATAATTGTTTTAAAATAATTTGCAGGCCATGCCACCGGATGCCCTTTAGAAGCTCCGACTGTGCCTACATCAGATTGACTTTTGTTGTAATACCAAATTATAATTATTTACTTTTATTATTATTTATATTACTTATTACTTAAACTATGTTCTAACTAATAGGTCTTATTAAAATGTTAAAATGTGTTGGATCTTATGAAAATATTTATTATCAAGGAAAATACCTTTTTATATATATATATATATATATATATATATATATATATATAATTTAGTATTATATTATATTATATTTGAAAATATAAAGACAAGAATATTAAATAATAAAGATACACCAATGTAACTTTCCTAAAAGATATTGAACAATAATAGAATATATATATATATA
>Ga0209589_1007927_pt1 | contig 16799 bp, 7 predicted proteins | sample CowpeawhiteBW_FD_187525 | JGI IMG/M metagenome (GOLD analysis project Ga0209589, IMG submission 187525) | Root nodule microbial communities of legume samples collected from California USA - Cow pea white BW (SPAdes) (version 2) | ecosystem: Host-associated > Plants > Roots > Nodule | place: USA...
TTGGTGGTGAAAAACGTTCGAAACTCACCTAGATAAAGTCGAAATGGGGGTCGCCGGTGGAAAACGCTCACGGAAACAGTGAAACAGCGTAGGGTTTCTGCGTTTCGCGTAGAGATAAGTAAAACTTTAACGTCGGTGGTGAAGGAGTCCGACGTTAAGTGACGTCGGGGGAAAACCAGTCTGACGTCCTTTTTTAAATGACGTCGGGGTTTTTTGGGCAGACGTTAAATTGCGTCTGATCTGGAACAGACAGGCGTTAATTTACGTCTGACCTGGAATAGACAGACGTTAAAAAAGTCCGATAATTTACAAAAATGTCACCGGTCATTTTTAACGTTGGACTTTTTTTGGGCAGACGTTATAGGAGTGACGTTATAACGCTTTTTTGTGTTAGTGTTGTTTAATTTTATATCACTACTTCATGTTGTATTTATTTATTTATTATTGGATCTATAATGTACCTACATAGGCATTTCATTTAGATGATATAAATTTTAATTATACAAAAGTATTACTTCACATAGCTAATATTATTTATTACTATTATTAGTATTCACATAACTAATATTATGTATTACTACTATTAGCATATTAGCATTATTAATATGATTATTATTAATGAATATTTAGTATTATTAGTAGTAGTATTACTATTATTCTATTACTATTACTACTATTATTATTACTAACATAAATACAAGTGTTATAGCACCTGTGTGTATATAATTTTTTAAATATGCGTGATATTATATTAGGAGATGATAATATTGTAATGTTATTAAGTTAATATATAAACTAAAATTATATTTATTAAAAATAAAGTGAAATATATAAGAACATATGAAAGAATAACCATGGACAAATAAAGAAAAAGAGAAAAAGTAGAGATAGCCGATTTTATAAAAAGCTTGTAGAAGTAACGGTCAATTTTTAAAAATTTAATAAATTATTATATTTAAAGGGTAAAATTGGTATTTTGAAACGTGAACACAAAAAAGGAATCTCCTTTATATATTATAGATTATTATTGTTGTTGTTGTTATTGTTGTTGTTGTTACTGTTGTTGTTGTTATTATTGTTATTATTTGAATTAATATTACTACTATCATTAATAATATTATTCAATATTTAATATTATTATTTTTATTATCAATATTATTGTTAATATTTTGCATTATTATTATTCTTAGTATTAATAATAATAATAATAATAATAATAATATTATTATTATTATTATTATTATTATTATTAATATTGTTGTTGTTTTGTACATATCCATACCCAATAATATGTCTACATTTTATTTAACTATAGTCCGTGTACACAAATTTCATGTTATTCTAAATCTTTTAAATATATATATATATATATATATATATATATATATATATATATATATATATATATATTTTGATTAATGGTTCTATATGACCAATTCATTTTAAATAGGATAATGATAGTTTAACCTACTTTTTTTGATCCACTTTTAACCCATCACTCTCATCACCCTTAGATCATTACATCACATCACTACAAAAAATTAAAATAAATGATCTAAGGATGATGAGAGTAGTGGGTTAAAATATCATTTTTCTTTTAAATATTGGTTTAAGTTTTGATGTCTATGTTTCTGTTAACAAATTTTAATAGTTTTGTATTTTCATTTTGTACAGGATCCATAATGTATAATATACTTACATTTTATTCTAACAATGATTCGCACATATGCATTTCATTTCAATATATATAATATATAATTCAAAAATTTAATTATAAATTTTAATCATATAACAAAATTTTTAATATTGGTATTATTAATATTAATAGTAAACTTATTATTAGTATAATAAAAATTATTATCATTTTTAAAATATTATATATATTTATATAAATATCATTATAAACAATTATAACAATTAATAATAATTATAATAATTTTCTTATTCTAAGTTTAAAAGAAAACAGAAAAAAATTGACCGTGCAATAATACCTTAACAAACACATTTTTTATTTAATATTGGTCTACCAAAACAATAATTAGTCAATTTTAACCATAAAATAATAACTAATTAAAAATATTCTAAATGCTAAAATATTTAAACACTTCAACTTCTACCTTCCCATCAATTAATGTTATTCTTATTAATCAAAATTAAATCAACAAAGTATTGTAAATAACTACTGATATCAATATGATCTACTACATTTATCAGACATCAATAATAAATAATACTACTTATTTATAGTCAAATGATTATTATTATAAAAACATACACAAAATTAAAAAAAAATTAACTTTATCTTATCGTTTAATTATTAACTTAATTATTATATTTTAAATTCCACAATAAATCTTGGAAAATGTTTTTATGTATAACCTCACAAATAAATTTCTACACAATCCAAAAAATTTATTCTGACATCTAAAAGAACATTCTGCATTAAGTGATACATAGATATTTTATATTTTATTTCCAAATCAATACATGAATAATAATTAAATAATAAAGCTATCTAACAATCAAATATTAATTTATTAAATAATTATATATAAATATCATATCTAAGTAACAAAAAATCAAAGACCGTGTGTATGCACGGGTGAAAACTTAGTGATTGATTTAAAGAAAGTAACAGAACCTGAAGATGTTCTATTCGTATTTTCATGACTCTATGCTCACTCTCATCCCTTCCATCGGGTTATTTTAAATATTACATACGTACTATTAATTTACACAAGTTTAACATATGTTAAATTTTTAATTATATATCATTTATAAACAATATCACACACTAATATACTTTTACAAAAACATTTACAGCTAAGAACACAAATAAATGTCCAACTTTTTGAAATAACTTTTAAATAATCTTATTTTTTTTCGTAAATATTTATTTTGAATAAGGAAGATAAATAATTGACTTGGGAAAGAAAAAACATAATTAGTGTTTCCTTGGAAAGTAGATATATAAATTATTTGAAACTTTTTTAAATAGCTAAAACTCATGTTATTTTGAAGGTAGTAATAATTAAATTATGAAAATTCACAACAAATAAAATAATATTTGTTGGAAGTCTATGTCGACTAGGAATAAAATCAATTTAATATATTAAGTTAGTACAAACCTTATTTTACAAGTCGATTTTGTGGGATTGAGATAGATTAAAATCCATTTTTTAAAAGGGTATCAGAATCATTGTTAGAACCTATTATAACGAGATTTTTCAGACATATTGTTTCATGGACCACTATCGGACGATCCATTATCAATTTTGTGAATTGAGTTAGGCTTAAAAGTCAATTCTCACCCATATCTTTTTTATGAATTTCTAATATCTTTATAAAGAATTTCTAATTGAATCAGTTCACTAGTTTTTTATATTCAAAAGTAGGAATAAGAAAATATTAGTTATTTGGAAAAATGTTGAATATAATAAAAATAAGTTAAATTCAATTAGTTATTATAATTTATATTAAGTTTAATATTTTTCAATGTATATTTACATTTTATCTATTTAAATCAATGTATTATAAATATTAAATTATTTATTAATTTTAATAATAATTTACTAACCTAAGGTAAGGTTATTTGAATTTTGAATAATTTATCATAATTTATTTTAAACAAGTACATTAGCATTTTATAACATATACTTTATTTACGTGATTGAGTAAAATGGAAAAATAAATAAATATATCTAGTATTAAGGATGAAAATTATAGAAAATTGAGTTTAATTATCCCATCTTTATTAGTATTAGGGATGAAAATGACAGTTTCACAGTAAGTATGGAAGGTCACATGAACGATATTTTACAACCTTTCGCACCTTCGTGAATGAGATCAAGCTTGGAGAGCTGGTGTACAAGTCCATGATGCCGGTGGGTTTCCAATGTCAAACTAAGAACATTATGTAAATTAAGTACATTTTAGCATTTTACAAAATATACTTCATTTACGTTATTCAATAAAATAGAAAAATAAATAAATAGGTATATTCGGATGAAAACCGTATAGAACCGAGTTTAATTATCAATAAAGTAAAATTTCATCTTCTTTCTTCATTGTATTTATGTATATAACTTTTTATTTGTGTATATAACTTGCATGAAACTTTTATTTCATCTTAATATTCATAAAATGTATCAAACTTTTATTTAATCTTAATATTCATAAAAGAACATGTATAATTATACACACTCGTACCGTTCTTTTAATATTTAAATTTTAATTAAATAATTATTACATAAAAAATAAAATGTTTTAATAAATAAAATACGTGAGAATCTAAAAAAATCTTGTTTTAAGAGTAATCCATGTTCTAAAATAACGAGATCTTATTATTATTTTAATAAATAAATGCTTAAATATAAATAGAAATTTCATAAAAGGATCTCATTACTTAAAAACACTTTATCTCTCTAGAAAAATCTTTTTTGGAATTTTCTCCCTTCTCTTTATCGTTTCTCCCTGCTCATATGTTTAGCGATCATAGATTGCGAGGACGATCTTGCGACAAGATCTCTATGTCCATCTGATCAGTTTCCTCTATTGAGTAAGTTGATTTTTGCTCAGTTCTCAGTCAATTCTTCTCTTCTATGCATGTGATTAGTGATGGATCACTTGTAGATTCTGAGTTTACCTTATGGGTCTTCTTTGATAAGTGGTTCTGATGATGTACTTTAATCCTATTTATGTTATTTTTAGGTTGAATTAGCAAAAAAAGTGTTTGCCATTATTTTAGGGCTGAGATTGATTGATCAAGTAAGGGAAGCTAATCAGAAATAGGAGTAATACGTCTGTATATATTTTGATATTTGCTATGGTTATTTTTGGAAGATAATTGTACTAGTATTTTAATATTTGTAATTTACTGTTTATTTTATCATATCACTGTATACTGTGTTTAGTAGTTTATAATTATTAAATGAAATGTTTCAAAATATAATATTATAAAGTATTTTGTGTAATAAAGATACATAATTTCTTTTAATATTTGAGAAAAGAAATTATAATTATATCATTGTCAAAAGTAACAAATAACATCAAACCATTATAGAAAATAATAAAAAGTATAAAATGTATGTCCTAAAAATATAAACTCCATTCTCATCTCTATAATTCTTCAAGATTTTCCTAGATCATTCTTATCATTAATAAAAAAACAGCACTTTTCTATACTTTAAAGTTTTTAAATATTAATAATAATGATTACATAAAAAAGATTTTCTAATTATATGATAATTACTTCTGATACTTAAAACATTATTTTATTTATTTATTTTTAATTATAAAATATAATTAAGAATAAAATATAAAAATTAAATTTAAATTTGTCTTATAGGTTGTTGTAATTTTTTAATTTTAAAATGTAATTAAAAATAAATAAAAATATATAACATTTACATTATAAAGAGAACTATTTATATATTATTATAGATTATTAAAAATAATAATTTACAATTTAATATTTTTTAATTTCATCTACGAATTTTTTATAATTTTTGAAACACCTGGAAGAAGAGACACTCTTAACCAGCAAGACACACTCTTGTAGACTTTTTAATTTTATTCTTATTATTCAACTTTTTAATTTTGATTGAGTCCTTAATTTTACAATTTTTTAATATTTTAATTAATTAACTTCTTGAAAATACTATAAAATAATTTTGCGAGGTCTAATTAAAGTTCATTTTAACTAGGGTTAAATATGTTTTTGGTCCCTCAAGTTTCAGCGAAATTTGGAATTAGTCCCTCATCAAAACTTTTGACCAATTTGGTCCTTCATCTTTCAAAATGCGTGAATTTAGTCCTTTTAACCAAATTTTATTAAGTTTATCTGACGTTTCAAGCGCATTTCATGATAGTATTTAAGTTAATATTGAAGCAAAAATGTGTCAAACAGTATAAATAATTTAAATACTATCATGAAATGCGCTTGAAATGTCAGATAAACTTAACAAAATTTGGTTAAAAGGACTAAATTCACGCATTTTGGAAGATGAATGACTAAATTGGTCAAAAGTTTTGATGATGGACTAAACTCAAATTTCGCTCAAACTTGAGGGACCAAAAACATATTTAACCCTTTTAACAAAAGAACGTCGGAAATAAAATTGCACGATAATAAAAAATGAAAACAAAAGTTATAGATTTTCTGAAAAAACTAGAGTTAAAATATTAAAAAAACAAAAACTGTGAATATAGAAATGCAAATTAACCAAAATTAAAATCTAGTTTTAAAATAATATTACAAAATTTATCTAAAAAGGAGAAACGATGTATTTTTTTTTTCATAATTAACTTAGAATATATTCAATAATATATTTTAGGAGGCTTTCTATCAATACAAAAATATCATTTAACTATAAATATAAGTTATTTAAATCGTATAAATACTTATACAAAAAAAAAATCAATTTAAAGAAAAAAATTAAAATTCATATTAAATGACTATTTTTGTAAAAATTCAGATTGTCAATGAAAACACAAGATGCTCGCTCCACAGCTGAAGCGACCACACAATTACACATTGGTGTCCCATCCATGCCACGTCACGCAGGTGTCGGCGAGATAACGAGTTAATGTCAAAATCGTAAATAGCCCCAAAAACCAATGCTAAAACAATAATTACACATTCACCTCTTTTATAAATACCCAACGTGCTTCTTGCAATCTAATAATGTCCACGCCATCAAACGCGGCTTCCACATTCTCTCTCCAGAAACAAACCTTTTATGCTTTTTATTATTATCACAAAAACTAAAACAAATTAAATCTTCATTTTCTTTTCTATCTGTTTTTTCTCGGGATATTGTCGTAAAAAAAATCCAAAAGGAAAAGAAAAGAAGAAAATTCCGAACCCGTGAACTCTTTTTCCTACTCTTCTACAAATGCAATTTCTCTCTCTTAAACACTTTCTCGACCACGAACAGGAACACTCTCTCTCTTAGAGTGAAGTAATGAAGCTTCAGATCTTGTAGTGAACCGGAGATCCGGGAGAGATAGAGAGGAGTTGGATTGATTCATGGAAGTGCAGAGATGAAGTTCTACATATCGACGAAGGGAATTAGAAGAGTGACTATATCTAACGAAGACGGAAAAGGATCGGCGAAGACGACGACAACAGGGACCGGCGCTGGCTCCGGTCGCCGGATTTCTGCTCGGACGGTGTTTCCGGTGGTGGTGGTGCTCGGGATCGTGCTGCCGTTTCTGTTCGTGAGGATCGCGATCTTGATGCTGGAATCTGCTGCGGTTTGTTCCTCGTTGGGTAATCTATTCCCTTGCCTTTTCACTTTCTTCTTTTGTTTTTTTCTTTTACTTACTCTCACTCGGTCCAGTTATTTACTTTAGTTACTTTTTGTACACTTTGCGAAAAGAACATATCCATTTTTTAATTATTTTATTTCAAAAAATAATTGTTTTTCCTGAAGGTTAATCATTTTTAAAATAATTTAACTAATAATATGTACTGCATTCTTGTCCAATCACAATTTCTAAATGATTTCAGATAGAACATATAAGGCAAGTTTTTTAATTCATATACGCACTGATTTTTGAAAAATTACTGGTTTATACCGTAAAATTTATTTAAATAATGATTTTTTTCTTATTTTCCTAGTGGACCATAAAAGCTAAGTCCTTTAATTAATATACTCTAGTAACTACATAATGTTTTGGATTTTTTTTCGACTTTAGAAGATAAGGTATAAATAAAGTCATTAAGTAGAAATCAGTGATTATAAATAACTCTAGATTTTGTCAAACATATATTTAGTTTAATTAGAATTTTAAATAATTGATTTTCCTAAATAAAGAATGTAAGGAGAGAAATATAATGTTTGTATGTTTTTTATATTTATGTATTGGAAGTTATTTATTTTTATAATAATTATCATTTTCTGATTCATAATAATTGTTTTAAAAATAACTTTATAACATATTTTAATCAATTTACAGTATAATTTTTATTAAGTATATTAAACTTATCGAAAAATGAAAAGATATTATTTCTCTAAAAATTGCCTATTATTATCACTCCTAAAATCATATTGTTAGCTTTGTTTAATTAAATTTTATAATTTTCTCTGAATGGTTAATTTAAATAAGGGGATAGTAGTTAAATTGAGTCTAAGAACGAGGTTAGTATTTTTAAATTTATTTAAAATTTACTTTTACTCCCTTGTTATTTTTTTAAAGTTCAACAACATGATATAAATATAATGAAAAAAAAAATGGTTAAATTTGTTTATAGTTTTAAAAAAATTAAAATATCTTCCAATTTTAATTTATATAAATTTGACAATAACTATTGAAAATATAATTTTATTTTTTTGTGTGAATATTCATTTTTGATGAAGCACGATTTAAAACTCGAAATATAACAACTGGATAATGTTGTAAGTAAATAGAATTAATGTTTTTAAAATAATTTTAAATGCATTGTATTATTTGTAATTTGATTTTCTGAAATCGACAAATATATGGGTTAAATATGTTTTTGGTCCCTTAACTTTTAGTAAATTTTGGAATCAGTCCATTTTGAAACTTTGAACCAATTTAGCCCTTGATCTTTCGAAATACGTGGATTTAGTCCTTTTAATCAAATTTTGGTAGGTTTATTTGATGGTTCGTACGCATTTTAGGATTATATTTAAGTTGTTTATACTGTTTGACACATTTTTACTTTAATGTTAAGTCAAATACTATCATGAAACGCACTTGAAATGTCAAATAAATCTAACATAATTTGATTAAAAGGACTAAACCCACATATTTCGAAAGATGAAGGACTAAATTGGTCTAAAGTTTCGAAATGGACTAATTCCAAAATTCAGTGGAAGTTAAGGGACCAAAAACATATTTAACCCCAAATATATCCTTTCATGCTATTTTAGATACACGTTCATTTTGAAATAATATGTAATTGAAATGATCACTTTTGGTTGGAGTTTCTTTGTTAGAAAGTTTCCCTCTTTTCTGAAAAATTGAAAATTTTCTTTTACAAGCTTATTCAAGACATGAAATTTATTTTTGAAGAAATTATTTACTGATTTTCATTTTAAGAAATGATGCTTATTCAGATTTGTAATAATTTTTTTTGGAAAATTTGATAGTTTTAAGATTACTGAAAAAAAGAAGATAAAAATTCATCTAGTTAATGACAGTATATGGGTGAAAATGATTGTTGCAGAATGTGCTGGGTTGAGGTTTTTCAATGGGGTTGACACGTCACTGGTAAGTATTTCATTTACCAAATTACCCTTTTTGTATTCTTTCTAGTTTAACTACTTTTTAATATCTTTCTTTCTTCTACCATCTCTCCCTAAAAAGTAATTAGCCAATTCTATTATTTACTTGATCTTCCGCTTCCATAATTAAATCAAGTTTATTGGAAAAATAAATTTATTGAAATTAGGATTTTTATATTATGAAAAGGAAAATCATGTTCAATAATACATACATTTTTTACAAGGACAGAGTCCAACTACAACTTTTAGGTGTACTATACTTTTTATCATTTTACCTAGTGCAATGTCAGGTAGGTTTCTCATCTTCAAATTTGTCAAAATGATTTTTTTTCTATAAACTAAACATCAAACCTCTTTTGGCTAAGAAAAAAGTCAAATACCTTTTTCAAATATAGTGGCTACAGTCGGATATGATCTTTAAAAAGTGATCCATGAATAATTAATTTATATATTAAAAAAGTGCAACTAGTAAAGAACGTCTACATATTAACAATTAAACAAGGTCCGTCTATTATATAATTTATCTAATTTTGATAAACCTAAAGTATTGTTATCCTCTTGTAAAGTTTGAATAATAATCATTTAACAATTATAGTTTGTCAGCATTTAGGTTGGGAGACAAATCCAATATTTAAAAATAAACAAAACCTAAAAGTTATGCAATTAAAAGGAGTTGGTGGATATGAGATTTAATTAAACTATATGGATTGCCATGAGATTTAAGGGGGGTTTGTCTATCTGTCACCAACTGAGACACAATCCTTTCCCATCTTACGTTGTTTTGAGAATATTAGACAACTTCAGAATGGATCATATCCATACATTATGCTGAATGAGAGATACTTTGTTGTTTCCTTTTCATTCACTTGCCATGATCCTTTGATCTTTATATTTCAACTTTTAAAATCTCCACTTCATGTGGTTGACATCGTTTGTCAGATGAGTTCGGAAAAAGACAAAGTAAAAGCTGAAGAATGGATATATATATATATATATATATATATATATATATATATATATATATATAAATAAAAACCAATTCTAAATCTATCATTTTCTGGGTTACATTTTCTGATTTTTTTGCCCTATAACGTTTAATTTACCCCCTCAGTCTTTTGTTATTTCTTGGATTGGATTATATATTATTTAAACAGTTTAATTGACTTTCTTCTACAACTTAATTAAAATTCAAGTCAGTTTATGAAATACAAAATACATCTATTATATATTATTTAAACAGTTCATAAGTAAACTTGTTTTTAGACATAAAAAATTTGACGTTCTATTACTAAAATTATTGAAAAGATCCATGATATATCAACTGGTAATTGAAATAGATCTAAATCGAGAACAGTACATAAAACTTGTTTTCCCTATAAACAAAAAGTAAGGGAAAGAAAGAAAAAAATCCTACTAATTGGAATTGATCATATAATGCTACTGTGAGTGGGTATTGACGCACTTTCACAAGTTGCATTCTGATATCTGTGGGGCAACGAGCATGACCATGCCACTTGTAGTGCAATGATTTCTTTCCCGTCTACCTTTTTTTTTTTCTGCTTGTTGCTAGCTTCAGAACTTTTCTCACTGCTTCCAAGGTCTTTATGGTCTCTGTTCTTTTATTGAATCATCAAACTGACTGGTTGAGAAAGCATTAGATATTTTTTTTTTTAGTGGAACACACGTTTTACTATAAGTTTGTAATTACAATTAATTTATCTTTAAAGCAAACAATTTTAAAAGGGTTAAATATGTTCTTTTGGTTTTTTAACTTTGAGTGAAAATTGGAATTAGTCTCTGATCAAAACTTTAGTCCAATTTAGTCTTCAATTTAGTTATTTTAAACAAATTTTGTTAAGTTTATTTGACGTTTCAAACGTATTTCAAGATAACATTTGAGTTGTTTACATAATTTGACACATTTTTACTTCAATTCTAGTTGAGAAACGCATTTAAAATGTCAAATAAAATTTGAAAAGAACTAAAATAACATATATTTTTTAAAGATGGGAGATTAAATTGGTTTAAGATTTTAAAGAGAGACTAATTCTGATTTTTCACTAAAAGTTAAGGGTTCACGGTCTCTACTATAGACACGGACCATTCTATTAAATTTTTTAGAAAAAAAAAATTGTTATTTTATGATCTGTTTTTTACTATGGTACTGCATGTTCTTGAAGGAACTCAGAGATGAGCTGATAAGAGCCCTAGTAGAGGCAAATGATGGTGATGTTAACGAGGGAGCAGGTTCATTCAATGAACTTGTGAAGGAGATGACCTCAAACCAAGATCTTAAGGCTTTTGCCTTCAAGACCAAATCCGTGGTATATGAAGTTTTTTACTGTCTTTGCTTTTTCTAGTTACTCTTTATGATGATGATCTTGATCTTTCGTTTTCCTCATGATTCCTTTTTTGTTTCTTTCTGATGTTGGTTTACAATCATGCGCGATTATATAGTAAATAACTGTCCTGACGTGCACATTTTAGGTGTGAAAATCACGAGAAGCCAATGTAACTAACTAGCCTACAAAACATAGGTATCATGATACTTGCATTCTTTTAACTTGATGAGTTCTAAAATAAGGAGGAATGTGGGTGAAGGGTAGTAACATCATAGTCCAAGTCTCGTTTACATGCATCATTGAATGATTTTCCAATGAAGCATACAAAAGATTCAATTCAGCAAATGCAATTGTGAAGTTTTAATCCTCTAAAAAAACATGCAATTTCTTCTGTTCATGTTCAGCTATCACAATTGGAACGCAAGGTGCAACTAGCAAGACAACAGGAATCAGTATTCTGGCATCTAGCTTCTCATGGTGTTCCGAAAAGTCTACATTGTCTTTGTCTAAAGTTGGCTGAAGAATACGCTGTAAATGCTATGGCCAGGTCTCGTCTACCTCCTCCTGAATTTGTATCTCGTCTTGTTGATCCCACCTTTCACCACATAGCTCTTCTCACTGACAATGTCCTTGCTGCATCTGTTGTCGTAACCTCTGCTGTTGAAACTTCAATCAACCCTGAAAAACTAGTTTTTCACATTGTTACTGACAAAAAAACTTATGCCCCCATGCATGCTTGGTTTGCCACCAATTCTGTTAAATCAGCAGTTGTGGAAGTTAAGGGACTTCACCAATACGACTGGTCCGAAGAAGTGAATACTGGTGTTAAAGAGATGCTGGAAACTAATCACTTAATTTGGAAGCAATACTATAACAAGGAAAAGGACCTCCGATATACTCAAGAACACAGCACATATTTGGAGGCTTTAAGGCCCAGCAGCGTCTCCTTGATGAATCAACTCCGCATGTACACGCCTGAGGTAATAATTAGTTATTTTCGGTAGCCCTCTGATTCAGTAATAATAACTGATAAAAACTCTAAATGCTTGGCGGTGATTGTTGCATCATCTGATTTTTGTCGACCACAACAGCTGTTTCCGGATCTCAGAAAGATAGTTTTCTTGGATGACGATGTTGTAATCCAACATGACATATCTTCTTTATGGGAACTAGATCTTAATGGAAAAGTCATCGGTTCTGTATTCAAGTCATGGTGCGGAGACAGTTGCTGCCCTGGAAGTAAATACATGAACTACTTGAACTTTTCACATCCTCAAGTATCATCGAAACTCCACGCTGATCACTGTGCATGGCTCTATGGCATGAATATATTTGATCTTGAAGCTTGGAGAAGAACAAACATAACGGAAACTTACCGTCATTGGTTGAAACTTGTAAGTTTTCGTTGACATAGTGTGCTTAATGAAGCCTGTACATTATCCTATTCAATGCATTTTGTTAAGTTTTCTCATGCAAGACACGGCTTAAATTTTCATTTTTTTTCATCAAAGTGTATCTTTCTTGATGAAGAACACGAGTGATTTGAGATGTTCATAATTGTTTATAGAAACACTCATTTAACATTTTCCCAAGTTTAATGAGAAAAACTCAATTCATTTCTTATGCTCATCTCTTGTAAATGTTTATGAACATCTATATTTATCTTATCTCGCAGAACCTGGAGTCTGGGACTACAATGTGGAATCCAGGAGTGCTTCCACCTGCATTGATTGCATTTGAGGGTCAAGTGCATCCTATAAATTCATCAATGCTAGTGTCTGAATTAGGTTATCGCCATCAATCAGAGGAAATTAGCAGGGAGAAATTGGAAGCTGCACCCATTATTCATTTCAGTGGCCCTGCAAAGCCATGGCTTGAAATTGGTTTCCCAGAGGTTCGAAGTTTGTGGAGTAGACGCGTAAATATCTCTAATAAGTTTATTAGGAGATGTAGAATTACAGGGTGAAGAAACAAAGTTTTTTCACCTCCAATATTTATTGAGATTGAACCAGTGATACCGTATGGGATTTCAGAGGGAAGAAGGCTCTGCTTTCAGTCTCTGACTCATGCGCTCTGCACATAAATATAGTAAATAGATGAAGTTACCATGCTACACCCTACTTGAAGCAGTATCTGTGGTTAAGTTATAGCATCATTCATCTAGGTGCCTGACATTACTGTAAATTTCTTTATCAAAATTACTTCTTTTAAGTGGAGAAATTGCGTGCATGTTTTCAACATTTAGATGCTTCTCTACTCTTGGTAAGGTTTTTCTTGAGCACTTATGATTAGTTTATGCATAACCCAAAAGTTTAGGAAAATTATGTGAATTTTTATTGCACAGGTTAATTTTAGCTTTTTATCTGTTTGATATATGTTTTTTCTTCTGGAAGTACTGTGAAAGGAGTTTGTCTTATTCTCTTATTTTATGAACATGGAGCTCATTACACAACAGTCAAAACTCAGAAACAAGTTGCAGCTGATGTAAAAATCAAAGGCAGTGCTCAATTAAACTCATTTGAAGAAATAAAAAAAGGAGAAAAAAGAACTCATGCTGTTCATTATTTTTTGGTCCATGGTTGTTGGCTCACTAAGGACAGTTTCTTTGTTGTCTCTTTTGTTGTTTGACTATGTAGTTATTCTGGCATTTTATGTGGTCCCTGACATCTACCCTTGTGCAGTTAGTTGATCACAATAAATGATTTGGCTGAGGCATATTATGTAACCAAAAGTGTTGGCACACAATTTATTGATTTGTTCACCTTTTAAAAATAACAAAAAGCTTGGCATTGGGGTCGTGTGAACCTCTCAAAATTGGGGCAACAATTTCCTCTTCATTCCAACCTAGACAAATAACATGTTCAGGTAAACTCTATGTGCCAAATTTGGTCTTTGTTCCAAGAAGTCAAGAACTTGAGTAAATAATCACTTTCATTCTTCAATTCTTATTCTCTTTTTTAAATTGTTATTAAAGTAAAACAAAACATGTTAATGTTCTTGAGAATATATGAAATTAAATTAGGCAGCCCCTCAATTATTAAAAAATTCTTCAAGTTGGTGGTACCTAAACTTCATTAAAATACATTTACAGAGAGGCTTAAAGTAACAAACATTCAATAATACTTCAGAGATTATTTAAACAGTTCTATTGCTCTGGAAACTACTAAAAGAAGTAATAGCTTGAAGAGAATATGGAAGGTTTATTCTTCATGAATTTTTCAAACTTGTCCAAACAGACCATGTGAAGTCATATGCTGAATGCTTTGAACTTGGAATGGAAACAAGAATTTTGACATGTCTGAATCTTATCTTTATTGCTTATTGGAAATGGTTGAGTGAAATTAATGAACAAAGAAAAAAGAAAAAATTCCCACAGTGGCTCCACTCACACTGTACTACCGACAGCATAGGTTGTCTCACATGTGAATGTCATCCTTTGTTTCTCTTGCCTCTTCCAGGAACATTGGGATAAATTTCCTTGCGTGCCAGTTGTTTTCTTACATTTTTTTCTCTTCAATTTCATGCCAAGTTAAAATAAAAATTTTACATTAAATTTTTAGTTTTATAAGAAACAAATTTATTACACAATAAAGAGTATGACAAAACTTACCTACAATAATAACTTAGCTGTTTGAGAAGTGCTGCAGAATACACCCTACAACTTTTGGACATATTTAAAAATCACAAAATTGTGTTCTTATCTTATTTAACAATTTTTTGTTGAAAATCTAAATCTGTATTAAATTTAAGTTTCATGTCGATAAAAAGAAAGTTGAAACATTTATAAATTTATTATTTTAAATTTTGAGTTAAAAGTTGGATTCATGTGTTTTTTTTATTGATTTTCTGAAAAGACTCATTAATTTATTATAATTTTGTAAATTAATAAATTGTAAGTAATTAAGAAGATATATTTCAAAAGAGATCTATAATTAACGCTCCTTTAAATCTTTCAACATTATATTGCAATAAACTGTGAAAATTTTATTTTGATTTGACATGTTACAAGTTATCAAAATGAAACTAAATTATAATCAAAGCAATAAATATGTACAAGATATTGTCTAAATTTTGCGGCCTTTGTTAGCTCCCAATGTTCTAACTTTCTCATATGATGTGAACCAAGAAGGTTCAGCCATTAGAAGCCACGAGATACACGTGCTATTTGCAGTTAGATAAATTTTACTCAAGTATTAGATATTTTAGTGTATGAACTTAAGAAACCAATTATATAGCTTTCTAAGACAGTCTTGAAAAAGAAATAATAGTTATTTTCTATTTTTTTATTTAGAAAATATTCTTTTTAATTTATTGAAAGTGACGAATAAAATTACAGTTTTTTGTTACATTTGTTAAATATGTTGCTATCTATACTATAGTTACAGTTTTTTAAAATGTTACTATAAATAAGATTTACAGTGATATTGTAACATTTAAAAAAATATTACCATAAATAAATAAATTTATTATATTACTTTAATAAAATATTATTAACATCATAAGAAATTAATTAAATATAAACTTATTTGTAAACTAATTATAATTAGTTATTTACTGTATCATTTGTTACTTTTCACTAAAAAAAAGTAATTTTTTACCGGCCATTATTTTATGTTAAATAAATGGCTTAAATACCTTTTTGGTCCTCATTTTCGTAGTATTTGTTGCGGATGGTTATCATTTTCACAGAATGTTTAAAATGATCCTCATTTTTACCGTGTTTAGAATGGTCCTCATTTTCGCAATTCATGTTTTATTTGGTCATTTTCTGACGCCGTTTAAATCATTAACGGAACATCGTATAGGTGGCACGGTTTGTATTAGGGTGTGTTACGTGTATTGTACAGATGGCTAATTAACGTTAATTTTTCAATTTAGGGGAAATTTTGCAATTAGAGAAATTTCTTTATTTTCGTCTTTCTTGAGTTCAGATTTGCAGAAGAAGCAGCTAATACTTGCCATTTCATCATTGGATTGCAGTTGCACTCTTCATTTTAATTTTCTAGTTAATCATCATCAACGAGGTAAGTGGGTTCAGGGTTTTCTGGGTTGTGTTTGCTCGTGGGTTGGGTTTGTTTTTCGATTGTTGTGATGTTCTGCATGGTTTCTAAATTACTTCCATGATTTTGTGTAGTTTGTGTCTGTAGGTGGGGTTCAGTGGGGTATTATTTTAGTTGGTTTGTTTGTCGGTTGTCGATGTTGG
>Ga0209589_1007929_pt1 | contig 16796 bp, 7 predicted proteins | sample CowpeawhiteBW_FD_187525 | JGI IMG/M metagenome (GOLD analysis project Ga0209589, IMG submission 187525) | Root nodule microbial communities of legume samples collected from California USA - Cow pea white BW (SPAdes) (version 2) | ecosystem: Host-associated > Plants > Roots > Nodule | place: USA...
AAAAAAAAAAAAAAAAACATTTACAACAAAAATATTATCATTATTAACCATAATTTGCTCAAGTAAACAACATGTTTTTGAGATTTAGATGTTCTATTGATTCTTGCAAATTTAAAAAAAAAAATAGTTTATTTATAGTGTGACATGACATCTTCAAAATGAAACTTTCTTTAATTTGATAGAGTTACAAATGAATAAAAAAAAAAAATTAGAACTACACCTTAAAGGTAGAATCACTATAAATGGTTCAATTAAATCCCATAGCTTTATTATTATTTTTATTAGAAAAATTAGACCCATCTCAAACACAATAACTTATTGCCACAGGCTATCGATTTTTAAAATGTTGAATTAAGATTTTCCAACATCACTCCAACTTTTATGCAAGGTTATAATTGTGAATCTAAAACTATTTTGAAATTTGAAGTGTAGCACCCTAAAAAACAAATGAATGCCCATTTCCTTCACTTGAATTTCCTCAACAAAATCATAGCTTTTTTAATACTCTAAAAAAGGGAAATTAACCCAACCCTCTCAAATTTTGTGGGCAAGACCAAGAAACTAATAAAAAATGGCATGACAAAAAAGGGAAAACCAAAAACCTCTTAACCTAAAATAATATGAAGGGTGGTGGTGGTCGCAACTGAACCAGCATCCAAAATAGTTAGCACTGCAAAAACTGTGCACCAATTATGGAAGCCAACCAAGACAAAACCCCAAAAACAAATAAGAAAAAAACGACGTGGATGTTGAGAGCATGAGAGAGACAGACCCACCCCACAATACAAAACAAACTAATACCACCACAAACTAAATCCAAAAACATTCATAATTTATGATCAAATAATAATAATAATATATGATCAAATATATCAAAACTAATTTATGCCCTTTACATTGTTAACACATACAATCATTGATATAAAATTACACAGCAACTGTCTTTTATTGATTCACAACTAATCTAAACTTGTTTCCACTAATATTCAAATATTTATTTTAGATGACGTAAAAGTTCCAACGATTATTTTTTCGTAAATATTTAACTCAATAACTATTTTTTAATTTTTATCATCAAGTCATGTATTGATTTACCCTTATTATTCATTTTTAATTATTTTTTTTCATCCTACAGTCATATGTTTTAGAATTAAAAAAAAAAAGTAAAAATGAAATGTATATGTGTATATATATAGGCAAAAGGCTGTGAGGCTGAAAGGAAAATCTTACGAAAAGAAAGGTCCTACCTTAAAAATGCAGTGTCCTATATGATATATATCTTGGTTGCTGGTGTCCCACAGCTCCACCAATCCTAGTAAAATGGACCCATCACCACCAAAACCAGCTCAATCTCATTCTCCCTCACATTTCTAGCCTCTTTATTCTCCCCTTCTCCTTCATTCATTCCTTCATTCCTTCTCAACCCCATTTTCATCAACCACCCATTCTTCAAACCCCAAAAAATAACACACATTGTATCAACACACACATTGCTATTTTTTCACAATCTTCTTTATATCATTATCTTCGACATCATCATCATCATCATCGACACATCACATTACACAATTGATGGGGAGGATGATGCAATGGAACAAAACCAACAACTCCAACAACATGTTTAAGGTTTCGATTCTCCTCACTTTCACCCTCCTTCTCTTTTCTCTCCCTGCGCCGGTGCACGGCGCCACCCTCGCGCTCGTGCACCGGAACCATGACCGCTTCACCGGCGGCAAGATGGATCGGTTAGAGGCCGTCAAGGGCTTCGTGCAGAGGGACAACCATCGACGCCTGCAGATCAACCAAAGGCTCGGCTACGACGACGACCACGACACGCGGAGGAGGGCCGCGGAAACCGACGAAGCGGAAATGCCGCTGCTCACCGGCCGCGACCTCGGCATCGGAGAGTACTTCGTCGAGGTTAAGGTCGGCACGCCCGGGCAGAAACTCTGGCTCGCCGCCGACACCGGCAGCGAGTTCACGTGGTTCAACTGCTTGTCGCTGAAGAAGACTGATATCCCACACCAGAGGCCCAAGAAGAAGCACCCGCATCACGCCAGGAGCCACCACCACAAAACGACAAAGAACCACACCAAAGCGAAGAAGAAGGCCAAGAATCACAAGAACGATCCCTGCACTGGTGTCTACTGTCCCGACAAGTCTCGCACATTTCACTCTGTCACATGTGCTTCCAGAAAGTGCAAGGTTGACCTCAGCGACCTTTTCTCCTTGACCTATTGCCCCAATCCCTCTGATCCTTGCCTATACGATATCGGGTTCGTCAAATTCCTCCCCCTCTTGTTTCTTTTTCATCTCCATGCAAAATCTCATCTTTACGTTTTCTCATCAGATTTACACTTTTATTATAACAATATGCATTTCTGTTTGATGACTTTTCTTGTTGGCGACACATTTTTTAACTTTCACTGCAAACCAGCAGTGCAGTGATGTTATATGGTTGGTGTAAGTTTTCTTCTTTCTCTGATTGGGTGGGGGTGAAAAAGTTTTTTTTTTTTTTATGTTCTGTTTCTTGGTGGAAATCAATTAATGGGGTTGTTGTGGAAAGGTGGGAGGAATGGGGCAACGGTTTTTCTTTTCCTCTTTTAATTTTTTCATTTCTAGAAAAGTGAAAAAGGAGATGAGGATGAGGATGAGGCCCTGTGTTATCTTCGTTCTGGAAAGGTGTTGGTAATGAACAGGATGAGATGAAAGTGGCTTGTTTTGTAGGATGGTGGATTAAAGTTAGAATCATTGTAAAAAGGAACGTTTTATGTTTGACTGTGATTTCAATAAGATTGTTTTCTTTTTTTTGTTAAATATCTGTTGGAAGAAAAAAAATTGAATTGGAGGGTGGGGGAGAAATTAATGGCTGTCTTTTTTGGACCTCAATTTCGGTTTGTGTCTCTGTGCGAGTGAGATGGGTAATTAAAGCTGGTGGAAGGGTATGTCCTTTTGAAAGTAGCATTAAGCTGTCTGGTTTCATTGGAAAATATGTGGAATGTTTCTCTTCTGAAAGAGATTCAAGTTTCATTTTTTTTATTGTTATCATTAAGTATGGCATGATTCAAGGCACAATTCCATCTTTATGATTTGTCAATTGAGCCTTGGTGGTTGTTTGGTTTAAGGTTCAAATGGTACTGGTTGTTTCACAAGACAATTTTATGATTTTGGTTTTTGCTTTCGTGTATTTAAAGTTTTGACATATCATTATCCTATTAAGGAACAGTTATAAGAAGAGAACATCACTGGTCCAGCAAAGCATTTAAAGTTCTGAAAGGAGTGAGTGTGCATTTATAACAAGCCTTCTGTTTATAGACATCATAACCAAAGATCTAAATGTGCTACACTTGTTTTCTTTCTTTAAGAAAGGAAAAATCTCGGGGGGTACTAATTAACAAAAAGGTACCCCTCATAAACAGACACAAGCACAAAAAGTGGCATGCACCTGCTGGTGAGCCAGCAACCATTGTTTCCAGCATCCAACCATGGTTATAAATGAGAATTAATTTCAGTAGGTGAGCATCACATGACCCACATTTCTGTATCCAAGGCTTCACAGTCTCTGTCTGCTACCACACCATCTGCATAGCTTTTGCACTGCTTTTTCAAATCAGAGTGAATGAATGTAGTCTAAGGAGTCGATCATGTTAGAGATCATTATTAACTTTGACATTTCAGCTAAACTGATACCTTGACACCTACTCAAAGTTGATCGAACATTTGTGAACTCATTTTTGTTTTGATGTGTGCAATGTTTGATTGTTATGATTGACAGGTATGCTGATGGATCATCTGCAAAGGGGTTCTTTGGCACTGACACAATCATACTAAACGGTGCAAATGGGAAGCAAGAAAAACTGAATAATCTGACAGTTGGGTGCACAAAAGAAATGCTAGATGGGATAAACTTCAACGAGGAAACTGGAGGAATATTGGGGCTGGGGTTTGTGAAGGACTCATTCATTGATAAAGCCTGTAGCAAATATGGTTCCATATTCTCCTACTGTCTGGTTGACCATTTGAGCCACAGAGACGTCCCTAGCTATCTAACTTTTGGAGGCCATCACAGAGCGAAATTGCAGGCTGAAATGAAGAAAACCGAACTCATTCTGTTTCCTCCATTCTATGGTGTGAATGTGGTTGGAATGTCAGTTGGGAACCAAATGCTGAATATCACACCTGAGGTTTGGAATTTCAATACTCAAGGAGGCACCATAGTTGACTCAGGCACAACCCTGACTGCACTACTCACCCCAGCCTATGAGGCAGTTTCTGAGGCTCTGACCAAGCCCCTAAGTTCAGTGAAGAAGATCCCTGCAGAAGATTTTGGAGCTTTGGACTTTTGCTTTGAAGGTGATGGTTTTGATGAAAAAATAGTGCCAAGATTAGCATTCCACTTTGCAGGGGGAGTAAAGTTTGAGCCACCAGTGAAGAGCTACATCATCGATGTGGCACCCCAAGTGAAGTGCTTGGGAATTGTGCCAATAATGGGTGCAGCTGGTGTAAATGTCATTGGCAATATCATGCAGCAAGATCATCTCTGGCAATATGACTTTGCAAAACGCACAGTGGGTTTTGCTCCTTCTCTCTGCTCCTAGTTCTATTGCTTTCCTACAAAACATATATATATATATATTATATATATGCTACCACTAATCCCTTCCATCTGCACCTATCTCTGCCTTTGTCAATGTGATTATTCTTCATCTCTTTCTCCATTGGCTCTTCCCAACAGAAGCAACTCTCACATTAGGTGTTTGTCTTGTTCCAATTGGATTTTCATTCTTTCCATTTCCTATTTTTTCACCTTTGTAAAAAAATATTACGTGTAAAGATGTATCATACATCTAATTCAACTCCTTATCATTAATCATACGTGGCTGGGCCTCAGATTTTCCATTTAGATACAATTTCCTTCCATCACTGCAATAATCATAATATTATTTGTACCTATTCTCTTCTCCTTCTTTTCTTGGTTTGATAGATTACACAAGTGTAGTGAAACAATGAAATAATAATACACATTTTTTCTTGTACAATTTATCTTTAGCATCAAAACAAACTCCTCAATATTCAGAGATGAAATTTTCTAATTGTTAATGTTAATTATTCGACGTGAGAGATGAAACTTGAACAACACTTGTTAAGAGAAATGAATAAAGAAAAAGATTGCGGCTAGAATAGAACAGTGAATTAGTTTTCTGATATAAATAAACTCTGCCTTTGAAACATTGAGAGATGTCACAATCCAATGCTAATTTACGGTTTCAATTAAGATAACAAAGACAGCCAGCGTCTACATCCTATACTGTGTCGTGACAAAGTGTATGTTTTTTTTCTTCTATTTGTTGTGTTTGTAATTTGAAATAATGTAAGTGCACAATTTTGATATATTGTTAATTATTAAATTTTTCTAAATATAATTTTTGAAAATAATCATTACATTTTTCTATAATAAATGATAATTGATGAGTAGCTAATGAGGTCAGTGTTCCCGGAAGGAAAGAAAAGTATATATCTGAATAAAAACACGTAATATTGTCTATACAACATTGATGGAGTCCTTGTCTTGTCTCAAAATACCATGTCGAAAGCATTAGTTCAATTGAAATAAGGAAAGACAGATTGAAAAATAATTGTATAGATATTGTTAAAACGTAAGTTACATGAATGTAAGTGATCAAAAGTAATAAAATGACTTCAAAATAAGTTTAAAATGTTGCGGGTTGCACAATTGTCTCGTAGCGGAGGTTAAATGGGCCAAGTCACAATTCAAGATTCAAGTGAGATTCCTAGTAATATAATTGCTGAGGGAGATATTGTTATATGTAACACCAATTGTCTCGTGGCATAAATTAAGTGAGCCGGATCACAATCGAATCGTGGTACTTAGGCGGTTAAACTCTTAAGTAAAAATAGTTACGCCGGACTATTGGTTATAACTTTTGACTTAGCGGTAAGCGCTCGATCCTAACAAAGATAAATTAAAGATAAGCAAAGAATACATGGAAATTAAAAATATAACACATACAAGAAATGTATTTTCATTATCCATTAATATAGACGACACAATGTTTAAATAATATGTTTTTCAATCATATGATAAGATAACAAATTAAATCGAAAAATCCAATTGAAAAATATAAATTTATTGAATATTCGATAAATCATAAAAATTTAATTAATTTTTTTTTTAAATTTATCATGAAATTAAAATATAATTAAGTTAAAATTATTTATTATTCTTTTCAATTATTTTATAGTTCGAATGTTTAAATAAACTATGAAAAAGTTATATTATAGGGTAGAAATTCTCTTATATAATTTACTTAAATTTTTACTTTCTAATTTATGTACAAATTTCAATTTATGCTTTTGATTTTTCACTTTTCATTCCATGTACAAACTAATTTCAATCTATGAGAAGGTTCACTTTACTATATTCTCTTATTAAAGTCTTCACATTCAAGTTTATCCAACCACGAAATAAAATTTGTGTGAACACAATAATCAAACACATATCCATAAAGCTACATATTGAAAACTGAATCAAGTGTACAATCGATTGTGACATAAGAATGTTCACGAGTGGTAGCAACATGAAGCAAGTGTATCATAATTTTCCACTGAATCATTGACGTGTAGCGTGTACACCTATATTAAAGGATTAACGACAATAATTAAATGATCATGCAACATTAAGAAAACGAAATAAATCACTTAAATAAAGTGAAGACGTTATCTATTAACACGTACCATTCATTTTACATCATATATGTGACAACTTAGCAAAGATACATATTTAGATGTATACTTACATTGTTTGCATTATCCAATGCTTGAAAAATATCTTGTTCAATCAATTGTGAAGAAGACAAATTGTTTAGTTAATCAACAGTTTGGAGTTTGGAGTTTGTGATGTATACATAATCTTTCTTCTACTTTTTCTCTTTCTTTTCTTGATTTTATATATTAAGAAGAAACGAAACCTAATTATTACGTGCGATGTTTGCATTATGTGGAATAATGGCACTTGGATAGCTATTAAAATATATAAGAACTCATTTCTAAAGAATTATTGATGTTGTTGGAAATTATGTTTACTTATTTGGAAGTAGTATATCACCCCGCGATGATGGATATATTTTTATCTTTCTTGATATAAAAGATAACAGCTTTATTCAAAATAAAACTTCAACAAAAAACATATTTTTAGTGATAGCCTCATTAATTGATAAAAGTTAATTAGAAATTTTCTTATATTTGATATATAATATACTTTATCATTTTTAATAGTCGGTTTCTTATTTAAATTTTATTTTTATTTATGTATCATCTGGAGATGAATTGAAGTTTGCACTTAACTATATTAACACAATAGTACAAGGGCACAATTGTTAAAAATAGGTTAAATTACTCTTTCATCCTTATTTTTGTTAAGAAATATTAAATTGGTCCTCTAATTTTTTATCTCAATTTAATTTTGGTTTTGTTAAAACTAGTTTAATTTGATATCTGCCGTTACATTTTCATAAACGGTCTTAAAGTTAGTGTCACGGGTGAATTTGTGATTTTTTTAAATTTAAACCCATTTGTAAAAAATTAACGGCAAGGACAAAATTTAATCACTTCTAAAAGAATCATGACCAAATTGAGATAAAAAAAATTAGAGGACCAATCTAACACTTATTGACAAAAATAAAGACCAAAATAGTAATTTAATCTTAAAAATAAGTTTAGTATTAATATCAAAGCTTGATCATTTTAAAATAGTTATCTTTCATAAAACATCACCATATCAATATTGTTGTTATGTAATTTTTTTTAAATCAAATGATATGGAGAGCAAAAATTTCTTTCCAAATAAACTCATGTAATGTATTCTTGTTATTACATAAAGATTTTATTAAAAAGAAAAAAAGAACCATGAGGGACTACATCAAACTCATGATAAAATTACATCGTACACATAACAAAAAAAAAACACCTATTGTAAAAAAGACATGATTTCCTTCACGAAAATCATTCCATACTATGAACTCCATAACCAAGAAAAAGGAAAATTCCTCATCATATAAAAAAAAAAATCATCATTAGTCAATTCTCTCACATTCTAAAAAAGACCTCTAATTTTTAGATGTTTTTTCTTTGGAGGATTTAATATTAATTTTCTTTGACCTACCCCTAAGAGGTTTCCTTGTAGTTTGAACCAACTCACCATCCTCTTCATTATTACAATCTTCTCTCTCATCAAGCATATTAGCCTATTTCGAAGTTATATTCAATTCTTATGCAAAACGAGTCTTCTTACACGTCAAAGGATTATAATTGTCGCTGAACTACTATAAGTTGAATTTAATTATTGTAAACCCTTCAAACTATTCACAATGGGATAACATCATCCAAAGAAGGCATAATCATATTCCACTTGCACCTCATTATCTAGTGTATCTAGATTCTTAACAAGAAAAAATTCATTCACAACACAAATATTATCATGCTTAACCACCACTGGCTCAGGTTGTGATAAGTGGTAGATGTTAGTAAGTAGTGTTGTAGTGAGGCCATGGCCCCACCAAAGTTTTTTAATTTTTTTTTAAAATTTAGTATATATTATATTAATGAAAATTAAACTGGATACATTTTTAATTTTTTTATGAAACATAATATTTAATGTTAATAAATAATAAAATATAAAATTAAATATAATAAAGAATAAAAAATTTATTGGGATATTTTCTTTGTTCTCTCTTATTCTCTTCTAGGTTTCTCACCTCATCTTCCACTTTTGTATGTATTCTTTTGTTTCTGAAAAAAAAAAAGATAGAAAGTCAAATTCATTATTTTTGTTCTCATTTCTCATTAGTTCTCTTCCATTTTTTAAGATAAAAATGTAACACTCTTTTTCTATTGAAAGTAAAATATTAGTTTAATATTTAATATTTTTTCATCTCATGAATTTTTTGTATATTTATATTTTTTTATGAATAATAGAAGGAAAAGTGATGTATAATATGTTTTTTCGTAATCATTTTTTAATTGTGATCACTTGATTATTGTAGATTTTTCTTTTAGTAATTACTCTCTCAATTTTTGATTAGATTTTGATAAATTACTTTTTAGTCTTAATTTATTTTAAATAGGTATATTGATGAAGAATAAAACATTCATTTTTTTGGTGATAAAAGGAAAGATATCCGTGAAGATGAAAACAATACCAATTTACTTTTTCACATATTTTTACAAGCATGATACTAAAGATCCAATTGTTGAATTAGAGGAACCCTTTCGTAATATTTAAAGAGTTACAAATGGGAACTTTCATATTAATTCTTTGGAACTTATTCCAAGAAAATATTTTCATATATGAGAATATCCAATAAGTGAAAGAGATGAAATTAGAAAAACATATTTAAAGTGGATTCCATATCAAATACAACTTCAAAACTATAATTTTTTTTTCTAAGAAGAAACATACAAGAAGATTTCAATACTAAATTATATATACTTTTGTTATATTGTGACAATGATTAAATATATAAATTTTTAGTATATTATTTTGACTCCTTCAATATTTTTGATCAAGATCTGCCACTGGTTGTGACTGATCAACAGGTTGTACCACAAAAGATCGAATCACAAGCTCTAAGGTTCCACCATAGGCTCCACCAAGGCTCTATCATAGGCTGTACCACAAGCTCTTAGTCCCATCTTGTACACCAACCACCTTTGGACGATAATATTGTTGTATCTTTTTCCAACTGTTTTCTCCCCACCAAAATTAACATTAACTTTTGTTTTAACCGTCTATAATTAAATAGATCGTGATAAATCATTTTACAATTTGAACAAAATAAAGGAAATTTATCATACTCCCTATCCACAATAAACATAAATCTTGACCTTTCCACCAAAATTTGATTAGGCAAATCACATAACAAATCAACATCAAGCAAGACACGTGGAAAGAAACCTTGATATTATTCTTGGTATAATCTAAAGATAAATGTGTACCAATTTCACATGCTCTTGAGAAAATCGCTTTCAGTTTGCCGTGAATGCAAAACCAACACTAATTTTTCGTGATTTTCATGGAAGTTAGGACAAAATCTTTTGTCCAAGAAAAAACACGATGAATGCTAGGAGATAATTCCAAGTTCCAACAGCCAAAACCATTTGCATGTCTTCTAAAGAAGAAAAAGTAAATTCATAGAACCCTTGCCAATTGCCTTCCATTGACCCAAATGCTTCCAAGTCACATAAAGTCTAAATGTGTAAGTGGTTATCCCCTTTTGTTAACAAAATATGCTCATGCAAATGATTTTTGCACTCCTCCAAACTTGCAAGATATACTTGTTCAAAAATTTGAAAACAAAGACCATATCTCACTTTATACAAGGAGAAGGTAATAAGGGCAAATGAATATCACACACATTACTAAGGATTTGGACAAATGTACATTTTTGTGCTCACACATTTGAAAAAGATTTGGAGAAAGATGATTTTGTAAGTAACCCCAAGAAATATGAAACCCTGAAGAAGAAGTCATACTTATGCCTCACCGAGCGGCAAACCTCCCTCTCAAGAAAAAAATTCTTTCACCAATATTTAAGTTTGGGAAAGACCAAATACTTTTTTCATAAATAAATGGAGGACCTTCATTTTTAATTTTTTAATTTATAATTTTAACAATAAATTTATATTGGATAATCAAAATCTCTTTTGCAGTGAAGATTGTGGAATAGTTATTTGCTTTAATAAATTTTCGGTGAGAAGTAAAAATATTTTAATAATATTTCAATTTAAATAAGAAAAAATATTATCCAAGTATTCTACTTTATCATTTATTTATTTGGAAAAAGAATATATATATATATATATATATATATATATATATTTGAAGATAAATTATTTATGGAGAAAAATTATCACTTATGTGTAAGAAATGTAACACACTCTCTCTTTTTCTTTTTCTTGTTTCTTCTCTCTCTTCCTCTTCATTTTTTATTTTCCCGTTCCATTTCTATTAAGATTTTGTCTTCGATTTTCATCTCTTTCAAAATTTGATCACAACTCACATTACCTAAGAGTTAAAAAAATATTTATATCATATCCAATAAATTTTCAAATGGACCGAGTTTACATCCACTCTTTTCTTATTTTTCTAATGATTTTGTTATCAATCTTGGTATGATCAGTTGAGGAAAGTGATTCTTCCAATTTCTTTTATCATATACTAAATTTTGTTATGTTTGATGTTTTGTTCTATGTTCCTAGGTTTTGAGTAGCTTTACGACTTAGATCAGGAAATTTTTATCTGAATATAGGAATTGCAAGTAAATGAAGTTATTTACATTTTTTATAGAACCTTAAGATAAACAATCTACATGTGAAGGTGACATGTTATAATATCTTGATTTTTTTGCAAGAATTATGGTTGGTTGAGAATTCATTTTAAATTCTTGAACTTGTGTGTTTTTATATTTTGTTTAATAATGATTGTTTAAAATGTTTCAATTGGATACGCTAATTGATAAATTGATCTAATGACTAAGTTATGCATGTTGAGGTGGAAAGTTATTTTTTGGTAAATTTTCTTATGTCATTTTATAATTTTGAGTTGATATAAATATATTATAAGTCTGAATGACCAGGGTTGAATTGAAATTAGCAAAGGATGAGGTTTGAACAAATCATAATTTGATTGGTTATTTAAATTGGTTAAAACTTGTATTGTTAAAATGATTTTGAAATATCTTTAAAAATGGAATGATTTTGATGATGAGGCTAATTTTTTCTGAACAAAAAAATAAAATAGAGATTCATACATTGCTTTCGGTCCTATTTTCACTTAAGCAAAACAAAAAATAGAACTAAAAATAACATTGATTTCAACCCAATTTTAACTCGAGCAAAGAATTTTTGGCAAGTGAACCTTGATTTGGCCAAATTTTTGTTTAACCAAGAAAACTTTCACTCAAGCGAGCTAAACTTTCACTCAAGTGAGCTAAACTTTCACTAAACTTTCAATGAAATGGATCAGATGTTGGTCGCAAGTAGGACATACTTAATACAAGTCAATGTCCTAAAGAGAGAAAGTTATCCTATGTGATCACTACAAAAAATAGGTAAATTGCAACGGTTAATTTTGTAAAATATGGTGGTTTTAACTGCAACAATTTATGCTTGTGGCAATTTTGAAAACTGTCGTAATGCGTGTCGTCACAAAGTAATGTGGCGGTTTTAAGCGAATCGACACAACAACCACCATGGCAGTTTCTTGGGTAAATTGCAGCAGTTAAAACTGTCGTAATTCTTTTAATTAAAATTAAATATAGTAAAAATAATAGGGATGTCAAAGCGGGCCAAGCCCACCAGCCCGCATGATGTGAATTGCATCATGGCCCAAATGGAGGAAGACTAACGTGCCATGTTGATGAAGTTTCTTTTATTTAAATATGGACCCCAATGCTTTGTAAGATTTGCTGACCAAATTATGTTTTGGGTTAACCAATTAATGGACTTTAGTTTTACTTTAATTTCAAGTTGTAATAAGAACCCATTTGACAACTTAAGAACCAACATTTAGGAAGACCAAGAGGACCTTTGTTGGATACTTTTGGATGACTTTTGGCTATCACAATTTCAGTTACAATAAGTCATTAAGTAATGAATCATTATTAGCTTGAGTGGATTATTGTTAGCTTAAATGGATTATTATTAGTTTCAGTTACAATGGGATTTACATCACCACATGGAAAAGGGCGGGTCGGGTTGGTTTAACCCGCCAACCCGCCGTGGCTCGATCCGCCTAGCCCGTCCAACTAGCGGGCTAGCCCGCCCTAACCCGCCAACCCATTTTTTTAATCTTATGTTTAAAAATTAAAAATAAATATTTTTTTTATATTATATAAACAAATTTACATATACATATATAATTTATAAACAAAAATTTTAAAAAAAGTTAAATAAAATTAAAAAATAAAAAAAGTAGCGGGCCAGCTCACTAGCTCGCCCTAAGACGGGGCAGGCCAAAACGGGGCAGGCCGACCCGTTTTGCCACCTCTAAAAAATAGTATTACTTAAAAATGCTACAATTCATAATATATTATGGCGTTTCTAATCGTTGTTATTATCAAATGTCGTAATTCAAATATTTTATAATTTATTATTATCCACGTATATTTATAATTTCATAATTTAATAATTTTTTTAATAATGAAAACATAAAATACATAAAAAATAATGATACTACAAAAAAAAAAGAAACATTATATTTCATTAAACATAAAAAAAATTACATCAAAGTACCATGTTCAAGTATCCAAAGAAAATGACAAGATTACAAGTTCATCATACAACATTACAACTAAAGTTTTTATCCTAATCCTAAAATGTTTTACTTCCACCACTTGATCTGATTACATCATTTAGAGATGACACGTCACTCCCAACATGTGGTGCCTATAATGAATAAACAATATAAGAATATAAGTAATTCAAATTAACTAGCAATACAATAAGTTTAAGTAGTATTCTTAACTAAATTATACCTTTAATCAATATGCTATCATTTTCAGCCACATTAAAACCGCTACAATTTATACAATTTTTTGTAGTGAATATATATACTTACTGAAGTTGAGTTTTGGTGGATGAGCATAAAGCAAATTATAGAAGATAGAAAAGAAAATGTTAGTTGAGAAAGTGATGGCATTTCTCCAAGCTCCTTGAAGACTTGCTCGATGAATGGAGTCTCCATGAATGAGTAGCAATGTGGAAGCAATGAAATGGAAAAGAAGAAGTGGTGTTTTGGTGAAGGACTCCTAAGAGAAGTGAGGCAAACTCCTATGGTAGAAAGCTAGAGTAGTCTAGAGAGGTTCTTACTCTATGGTGAGCTCAAATAAGAGGCATGTGCACACAATTGGGAAACATTTCATTACTAAAATTCAAGCTCAAAAATAAATGAGTCAATGCTTTATTTATAGGTCAAGCTAACCCTAAAATGGTTTAAAATAGGAAAGTCAAAAAGTGATCTAGAAATTTGAATTTTAAAGCAAAATCAGAGCATGTGTAAGGTGTGACTTGCCTCCTAAGCAAGTCACATGTCTCAACATGGTGCACATAAAAAAGAATCTTGTTCTCTAAGTTTGAACCTTCTAGGGTTAAGAAAGTCTAATTTCCATGTGTCTCACATCAAGCTTAGAAACTAGGCTCATCTTTTAAGAATGACTCTTAAATAAATAAATAAATAAATAAATAAATAAATAAATATATATATATATATAAAATATTATATTAAAAAGAATTTAAAGGTCGAGAAAATAAATAATAAATTACTTTTAAATTTATAATTAAGTACTAAATAAAATCATCACAAAAAATAATTTATACACTTAGAAAGTCAATAGTGTGTAAAAAATGTAAATAATAGACTTTATAAAAATATAAATAACAAAGTATGTGCAAAAATATAGAGTAGGCTCTCTAAAATTACAGAAAGGATAGACTATGCATAGATATGTAATGTAAATTGACTAAAACTACAATTCAGTGCATGAAAAGACTGATCTAATGTGTATTAATAAACTCATCTTATTTGTGTATCAACAAACTTGTTTAATATATGTTATTAAACTCGTCTAGTTAGTATATGGACACATTTACCCAATGTGTATTGTTAGACTCATTAATCAATGTATGGGTAGACTCATCTTATGTGTATTACAAAACTTCTCTAATTAGAACATGGATATAATGGTCTAATATGTATGAATAAACTCATGTAATATATGTTGGTAGACGTATCTAATCAGTTTATGAATAAACTCGTCTATTTAATGTATGAGTAATTACTATTTTGTTTAATAAATTTTTTTAATATTAAAATAACTATGAATTTTTGTTATTTTTATTTAAGTATCTCAATTTGATTGCTCATTTTCAAATACATTTCTAAATTTATCAATTATTATTATCATAATTTCAATTAAAGTATTAAATATAATTCACACTGTTTAAGAACTAAACTGATAAGTTATTTAAAAGAAAAAGTATGAAAAAAATATTGTTTATAATATATTAAATAAAAAAATAAATGGATAAAAGAGTAAATATATAATTTTTTGAAATAATATTTTAAAAATTAAAAGTAAAAGTTAACTATATTTTTCTAAAAGAAATAAATTGGGTAAAAGAGGAAATATATTATTTTTTGAAATAATATTATTTTAAATAATAAAGTTAAAAATAAAATATTTTCTTAGAAAAAACGAAAACAAGAACAAATGGATAAAAGTGTAAATTAACTCTTTAGAGGCAAAGTGATCAAATGTGTACATTCTTAGACCATGTAATTAGCAAATGATCAAACTGGTCTAATGTGTATTAATAAACTTGTATAATCTATGTATGGACACATTTCCCTAATATATATTGTTAGGCTTATTTAATCAATATATAGACAAACTCGTCTAATAAGTGTATAGACAAGGTTGTCTAATGTATATGAGTAAACCCATCTAATCAATGTGTATGGAATGACTCATTTAATATTTTTTGGTATATTACCTAATAAGTGTATGAATAAACTCGTCTATTATATATAGTAAGACTTGAATATACTTGTCTAACGGGTGTTGTTAGACTTATCTAATTAGTATATTAGTAAAATGGTCTTTTTGTGTATTTCTCGACTCGTCTAACGAATGTATGAATTTGGATTCTTTGTTGGTTTTTTTCTGTGTAGTTTCTCTGTTGTGCCTTCAAAATACATTAATGACCACTGATTTTAAAATTTTAAAATACATTACAAAGATTTTTAAAGTATCAATAAAATATATTTTTAATGCTCAAAAGGGGACAACACCAAAAAACTCAGTAGAAAACCTAGACTCTATGAACTAACTCATTTAATTTGTTTTGTTATATCTCTAATAAGTGTATGAAAAAACTATTCAATGTGTATTGCTAAACTCATATATATAGTGTAAGGACAAACTTGTCTAATATGTATCGCAAGACACGTCTAATTAGTGAATAAACAAAGTCATCTATTTGTATTAATAGATTATGTATGAATATGTTCATCTAATGTCTATTGTTAGACTCGTCTAGTCAGTGTATGGATTTTCTAGTCTAATGTGCGTGTTTAAACTCATATATTTAGTGTATGAACATACTTGTGTAACTTGTATTGTGTTATACTCATGTACTCAATGTGTGGACAAAGTTGTCTAGTGTGTACCTCTAGACTCATATAGTCAATGTATGGTCTGACTCATCTAATCAATAAATGGAGTGACTCATCTAATGTTGTTTGGAATACTCGTCTAATCAGTTTACCAAAGGAAATGGACTTTATCTATATTTTTGTTTTGCCAGGTGATGAAAAATCTGAAAAACTATAGGAATTCCATGATAAATCTTAATTGTGATCTGACAGTTTAGGTTATAAAACTTAAAAATAAATTTAATTCGTTTTTCTTTTAATTTATTAAATTGGGCTGAGTTGGGGAGAGGGAAAGGAGTGTGTGAGAAGGCCAAGAGTGAGTGATAGCAAAGGAAAACAGAGAAGGGGGCTAAACCTTCTTTTTGTTATTGTTTCACTGTGTTCAAATCAAGATTTCAAAGTGATTATGGGATGGTAAATTTGTGAAATTTACTTTTGGAGTTAAATTATTTGTGTAAGGGGAGCTAACATGTTTATTTCTGAATTTTTTTGTGTGGTTGTTCATGTATATGATGATTCATGGTTGGGATTTTGATGTCTTCTACCATATATTTTCGTATCGGTG
>Ga0209589_1007930_pt1 | contig 16796 bp, 21 predicted proteins | sample CowpeawhiteBW_FD_187525 | JGI IMG/M metagenome (GOLD analysis project Ga0209589, IMG submission 187525) | Root nodule microbial communities of legume samples collected from California USA - Cow pea white BW (SPAdes) (version 2) | ecosystem: Host-associated > Plants > Roots > Nodule | place: USA...
ATTGCTTTACTTGAACAATTCCATACTTATTATCTACTTTGGTTCCTATATTAGGAGTATTATCAAACCATTCACATTGAAAGAGAATTAAATTCATGATTGGCAAGCCATTATACTCCAGTTGAATAATATTAGACAATATCCCATAAAAATCCGATTCTAATTGACCGTCGCTTCCCCGTACATAAACACCATAGTTGGAGGAATTCATTCCTTCCCTCCAAAGAACAGTGTGAAATTTGTATCCATTGATAACATATATAGGCCATGATTCAACTTTTTTCTTAAGACCCCATGCCAAATTAACCAATAATGGTTCTTGAATATTATTTTCTGGATTGAGAACCTAAATATATAAAAGATTATACATTATACTATGTCAATCTAAATAGAAAATTTGTATAACTGGCAAGTATAGGATGAAATGTATGTAAATACCTACATATTGTTTGAACCATGTAGCAAAATAGGATGAAATGTCCTGACCAATTTTAGCTTCAGAAGTTGTAGGATTAATCTCTCGTAAATATTCAACATAAATACTGCAAAGAAGAAATCAAATTACTCAAACCCCACAAATTAACATAATTAACATGGGTGTGAACATCATCTTACTCAATGTATGGTTGAACCTCTTCACAATTTTGAAGAACATACAATTGGGCAGCATCAAAGTCTTTTTGGTTTAGATAATATGTCAAGCATTTTCCAATTTCTCTTCCTGGATAATTGAAAATTGAAATTGGAGGAGTACATGAAAAACTTTCACCTACTTCAAGGTTACGAGGGATCCTAGTCCTTCTTGTTTCAACATGATGAAGATAATAAAATGAGGCAAATGTAGATGTTTCCTCCACCAAGTAAGCTTCACAAATAAAGCCCTTCACCCTAGCTTTGTTTTTTACTTTCTTTATTAGAGAGTGTAAGAACCTAATAAAGAATATAAACTGCATTGCTTAAAAAATGAAGGCAAAAGCAACAAATGTTGTAAAAAGTGATTAGTAATTTTATACTTCTCAAATGGATACATCCAATGATATTGGACTGGACCACCAACTTTTGCCTCATAAGGAAGATGAATTGGAAGATGTTCCATGAAATCAAAGAAGCTTGGTGGAAATATTTGTTCCATTTTACACAATAACACAAGTATATTTTCTTCCAGAATTCTTAGGTGTTCAACATTTAGTGTTGTGGAAGTTAATTCTCTAAAGAAAAGACTTAGCTCAACAACAACTTTCCAAATTGGTTTTGGTAATGAGTCAAATGCAATTGGAAGCAATCGTTGTATGAAAACATGACAGTCGTGACTTTTCATCCCATGTAACTTTCCTTGACTAAGGTCAACACATCTACCTAAATTGGAAGCATATCCATCTGGAAGAGTATGTTCTTTAACCCATTTACAAATAGATACTCTTTGAGATTTGGTGAATCCATTTGCTGCCTTTGGTTTGATAAGTTTTCCACGACCAATGTCTTTCAATTCTAGCTCTTTTCGATTGCATATTTCTGCTACATCCAATCGAGCCTTGTTTGTATCCTTAGTTTTTCCTTTGATATCCATCACAGTGTCAAACACATTCATGAACACATTTCTTTTTGTGTGCATAACATCAATATTATAACATAAAAGTTGAGTTTTCCAATATGACAACCTCCAGAATATACTTTGTTTCTTCCAATTATGTTTTATACCATATTCAGAAATATTCTCTTCTTGTAATTTAATGCATAGTGGTAATCGAGCAAAAGTATTCCAAATATCAAGGCTGGACAAACGCAGAGGAGTGCGAAATTCTCAACAAACTTCTTCTTGAATGCCTTTTTATCCTTTCTAAATGGATGATCAAGTGAAAGGAATAGACGATGACAATCAAAATAGGAGATCTTGTGGCTATGATTAAGAGGGAATGTCTTTGTTCTTTCCATACATATAGGGCAAATGAGTCTACCCGAAGTCATCCAACCTGAAAACGTACCATAAGTTGGAAAGTCATTAATTGTCCACATCAAAGCAGCTTTCATTGTGAAATTTTGCCTCAATGACACATTATAAGTTAATATCCCTTCAATCTAGTTGTTGCAAAAACAAATCAATCTTATGCTTTGGATTTGAAGGGCTTGGAATTAAGATAGTCAATAACATAAATTCTATTTTCATGCACATTGAAGGTGGAAGATTGTATGGAGTTAGTATAACCGGCCAACAAGAATAACTTTTTCCATATTCACCAAAAGGATTAAACCCATCTGCACATAAACCTAATCTGACATTTCTTAGGTCCTAACTACACTCTAGGTGCATTCTATCAAAATGTTTCCAAGCTTCCTCATCATATGGATGACACAAAATAGACGGTCCCTTTGATTCTCATTATGCCATCTCATGTGAGGTGCAGTGGCCATTGAAGAATATAGCCTTTTTAGTCTTGGGATAATAGGAAAATACCACATTTTTTTAACAACAATCTTTTTTCAATTCATTTCCTAGTTATTGTCTTATATCGATCCATTCCACAGATAGAGCAATTAGTTAGACTTTTATGAGAATTTTCCTTATAATACAACATGCATCCTTTTGGGCAACAATATCAATTTTTGTACAACCGAAACCTAATTTTTCGACTGACTTCTTAGCTTCAAAAAAATTATTAATCATTCGATGATCTTTTGGCATAGTCTCCCCCATAAGTTGGACCATTCTATTGAAACATCCTTCAGATATATTGTAATCAGATTTCAAGCTTAAAGCTTCTAAACATGCCAACAATTCTGAGTGATTGTCACATCCTTCCCACAAGGTGCTTGTGCAGCACCAAGCATGTCAAAGAACTTTTGAGTTTCAAGATCAGGGTCTTCGTTCATGTACTCTGATCCAATTACACCATCTTGTTGCATACAATAGGCATTTGAGGGTCCAACATGATCCATGATCATTTGATGGAAATGATCTAATTCATCTCGTTGCTCACAAGTTCGATAATTGGTACTTTGAACATCCACTTGGGCGAATTATGGCAATTCTTCACCATGAATTGTCCACCAATAATAATTAGGCATGAATCCCTCTTCATAAAGATCCAACCCGACTTGATCCACATACTTGAAAACTTTACATCTACATTTAACACAAGGACACCTTAACATTTCACCTTGTTCTAAAAACTTTTCTTGACCAATAACATATGGTAGGAACTCATACACTCCTTCTCTAAATTCATCTGTCAAATGTTTGTGGTGGTTATGGTGGAGGTGGAGGTTGTGGTGGTGGTGATGACAGTGATAATGGTGATGGTGGTAATGGTGGTGGTGGTGGTAGTGGTGGTGGTGGTGATAGTGGTGGTGATGGTTGTGGTGGTAATGGTGGTGGTGTTGATGTTGGTGGTGGTAATGGTGGTGGTGGATGTGGTGTTTGTGGTGGTTATGATGGACGTGGAGGTTGTGATGGTGGTGATGGCAGTGGTGGTGGTGGTGGTGGTGGTAATGATAGTAGTGGTGATGGTGGTGGTGGTGCTGATGTTGGTGGTGGTAGTAGTTCTAATGGTAGTGGAGTATTTTTTAAAGTAGGATATTATTTTTCTTTTAAGTGTCGGCAAAATGTAAAAATACATAATTTAATTAATTATAATTTATATTAAATAAATAATATTTTAGTTATCAAAAATATTAAGTGACCACTTACTATATTAAATATATTTTATAATATAATACCTTATTTGGTTCCAGGCCTTCTGCTACTCTCACCATTCGAGTCAGTACGCTCTACGTGAGACTAACTAACTCTTTAGAGTGTCAGGATGCAATCCTTACCTTGAATCCTTACTAAATTATATAGATGGGGCACCACCATGAACTCCCACTAACAGGGCCATGGAATTACATCCCGACCAACTGAGGCACCACCATGAGGTCTCACCTAGAGGGTCATGGAATTACGCCCTAACCAAATGAGGCACCTCCACGAAACTATCATGGAATTACACCCTAAACATACCAACATCATGTCTCATCCATTAATATAGAATCATATCTCATACCAACACCATGCCACTTTCATTACCAACCATCTCATTTGTTTTACATGCCAAGATCATACCAACACATCAATAAAATTCATAACCTTAGATTTTTCATGTATATTCACATGCCTCATACTTTAAATAGAGCAAACCAACCAATCAAACAATCAAAGACAACCATGTGAGGAAAATAGTGTGGCCTGCAACAGATCTCGCTCAAGCCAAAAGCCCTCTCTAAGGCGAGAGGAGTGCTCTCGGTCAAGCTACAGACTCTCGCTTAGGCGAGATCATGATAGAGGTCCTGGGAGGCTTTGCGAACGCTCGCTTAGGTGAGGCTATCTCGCCTGAGTGAGGCCACCCCTCGCCCAAAGGTGAGGTTGTGGGCTAAAAGTGTAGTGACATGTTAAAGCTCTCACGCATTCTCGCTTAGGCGAGCCCCTCTCGCTTGAGCGAGATGTCACCTCGCTCAAACGAGAGCTCTACACTTGAGTGAGAGCTCGAGTACGAACCTAGCCTGTTTCTACAAGTCTCGCCTAGGCGAGACAGACTCGCTTGGGCGAGAGTATCATATCTCGCCACTATTCTCCATCCAACAGCCACATTTTCATACCCAAACAGCAATACAAGGCATTCCACATTTCAACAATAGTACACAAGCCATAAATCGTGAAATAGCGGCAAAGCAAGCAAAAATCGAAGTAAATAAGCAAGCCCTAGCTTCCCTTAAAACGAGGTCACCCAAACAAAATCTTAGTTGGAATCACGAAGAGTTGACTGAATGGAAGAGTACAAGTTGAAAACGACTTACATGGAGCAAGAGGACGGGATTAAGCTAACTTGACGAGAACCAGGGGCTAAACCCTAGCAGAGCCTTCTGTAAGGAAAATAGAGTGTTTGAGCAAGATGATGTTTGCAAGTGAGTGCAGAATGGGGGACCCTAGCTGCTTTAGGGGCCTTGGCACCCTATGGGCCAGCCTTTAGGCTCATCTTCTTAGGATAAGCCCTTAAAATAAGGCAGGAAAATAAACAAGCCTTACAGTTTTAGCGACCGAAAATATTCGGTGGCTAATTACCATATTAAATATATTTTATAAAATAATATTTCTTTCGGTCGTTAAATCGGTGACTAAAACATTACATATTAAATATTGTTTTAGCGACCAAATATATTTGGTGGCTAATTAGCATATTAATTATATTTTACAAAAATAAAATGTATTTTGGTCGCTAGATCGGTGGCTAAAACATTGCATATTAAATAATGTTTGGAGGCCAAAAATATTCAGTAACTAATTACCATATTAAATATATTTTGCAAAATAAGATTTATTTTGGTTACTAAATCGATAACTAAAACATAATATTTAGAGACTAAAAGTTTTCGGTGTCTATTTCAGTTGCTATAGTAATAAATATTACTGTACAAGTATCCAATCGCTAGATCAGTGGCTATTTCAAACACAATTTGCGACTAAATTATTTCGGTGGTTAATATCGGTGCTAAATTACATTTTTCTAGTAGTGTCATTTTGCTAATGAAGTGTAAGTAATCAAACACTTGGAAGCCATTCAAACAGGAATTATTTTGGTATATTTTGTAGTGGAATATAGTACTCCAGAGAAATACAATGGTTGTTGTAGTATACAGATTATGAGTCAACGGTTGAAAGAGTTTGAAAACATTGAAGTAAAAGATAAAGCTTATCAATTTCTATACTAAAATGCTCATCAATTTTTTAAATAAGAACCATGCAATTTCTCATATTTAAAAATCTCCAATGTGAAGAGTGGCTATCAGGAAAAAATCAAGTAAAAAAGTTACTTAAAACTAAAATTTAAGAATGGTTTCAACGGGATAAATGTCAAAGTAAAATGGATAATATATTTAGTTATCTTTCATATAATAAATAAAATCGCAGATCAAACACAGTAAAAATAGCTTATGTTTCCGCTAGTATTTACAAGCTTTGTTTACTCCCTTCACATTCATTCTTAAGTGTATGCTTTATCATAACTCATTAAAAAAAATTAAATTAACGTCTTCCTCCTATTTTCTACACTTTACACTCTTGAGTATAATATTCTTAACTTTGAGAAAATATAATATTCTTTTATATACCAAACTAATTTCTTTCATAACTCCTTTTAGAAAAAAAAATTAAAAAATAAAATTAATCAAAAAATTCTTTCCCAACAGACACATTCCCCCTATTCAATTATCACCAACAGCAATGAAGATTGATATACAAGTCTATCTGATACCTTAAAAGGAAAGAGGGAAAAGTGTAATAAATATAAATACATCACTCAGAACTATAATATCAATGACTCATACAAGGCCTAAGCAAAAAATAGTTTTATTCTTGACCCAAAAATATTACCGTACACTTTTTAATCCATGTTTTTAACTTTTTAACTGCATATCAACTTTTTAACTTGTATATTGTTGATTACTTCATTCTCCAGATTTAGTGAATGTACTAGTAGGAATGTCATTCTATATCTTGTTAAGCAACACTTCATATGAATAAAAGCAGTAAAATGGTGCTTAAAGTAGATGCACACCACCAGTAACTTTCGAGGAGATACTCTACACAGCTTCAAAAACATAACTTTCGAGCAGAACGGTCTTGACCTTACCAGAAAGTGTATACACTCATTCACTCTTAAATTCTCAAGGTCTAGTGTTTACACTTTGCACTAGTTATAAAATTGCACTTCCTATAGGCGTGTAAATCCTCTAACATCCACCAATTTGCCTTGAACATTCTTAGAATCAATAGGTCTTGAAATTAAACTTGTAACGTGGTCTGGCTAAGGGTGGGATAAAAATGGTCGCAGAGTTTTGAGTTTAAGAACAGTGAAACAGTGGTGATCTAGGTATGTGCGTGCCTCAAGTCTATTTTGACCTTTTAACATCACACCATCATCACTAGCTTTACTCGTTTCCTTTTCCAGATTTTCACTTTTTCTTAACATGTATTCTTTTTATGATTCTTTTCTCTTTTTCATAATTTCCAGCACGTGTTTCTTTTTCTTTTGCTTTTGTTTGCTGTTACAGCTTTTACACATCATATTTCCACTTTAAAACACCTTAGCACCTCCACATTTGAGTCACACACACTTTCTCACTTTAGCTTACTGTTTTCACAAGTATCCACAAGTTCTTCTAGAGTGCAGTAATACAAGTGAATCACACATGAATCAACATTAAAGCTCAAACCTCTCGAGCTGTAAAATGTGTCAAACTAGAGCACAATGTGTCTAGCATTTTCACTGTAACAACCGAGAAAATTGAATAATTAAATGAATAATTATTTAATATAAATGTGGATAATGAATATTTATGACATTTAATGCGAAAAGATATGATAAGGAATATTACTAGTTTAAGTGGTTAAGAGTACTTGGTCTTGTTAAGAGGACTTGGGTTTGAGTCCTGAGAATGCTAATAGTATGCTTGATAATGGTTCATGAGATTATATTCCTAGATGTGTATGAATTACTATAGAACATGAATTGGATGAATTGGTGATGCATTGGCTTAACAATTGCATGGTTGTGTGTTCGAACATTGGTTAATGCAAAATAGGTTCATTTTTGCCAAAATTCTTCTTGACATGAAGGAGAAGGGACAAAAAGCCCTAGTCGTCACATAGGAGTAGCTGGAAGGGTTGAGCAAACTACCAATTAATGGAAATTAATGGCCATTAACGTCCCTTTAAGCCACATTTTCGTTTATTTTTTATTTAATTAAATTAATAGCAGAAAAGTGGAAAAGGAATGGTTAGTGGAGAAGGAAAGGGATCAATTTTCATGTGGCAATAGGAAAGCAATCTTGGGATTTTCAATTGAAGCATGGATTACCAGGTAAGTGGAGCTGCTCTGGTTTTGTTCATTTTATTAGATATTATAGACATTCATAATTGGATTGGGCCTAAAATTTAGATTTGATTTTGTACTTGAATAAATTGTATGAGATAATTCTTTATATATATCTTTAAATCTTTCGAGAATCCATATCTTTGAATTATTCTTTAACTATTTTGACTTGTAATATGAGTAACCAACTTTGTTGATAATCTTTCACGAATAAATATTCCAATTATTATGTTGATAATCTTCCAAAATCTCTGGATCATACTTTATTTGAAAAATATAATCCACACATGTCAAATCCTCAATTTATAGACTTTCATCATTGAACAAGGCCTAAAATTTAGATTTGATTTGGTACTTGAATAAATTGTATGATATAATTCTTGATATATATCTTTGAATCTTTGGAGAATCCATATCTTTGACTTATTCTTCAATTATTCTGACTTGTAATTTGAGTAACCAACTTTGTGGATATCTAATATTGTTGATAATCTCTGACTAATCAATATTCAACTTTTATTGTTGTTAATCTTCCCAAATCTCATATTTTCCTTTACTTCCATAAAATAATCAACACATCTTAGACCCTCAATTTATAGACTTTCATAATTAGAGTGGGCTTAAGTTTAGATTTGATTTGGTACTTGAATAAATTATAAAACATAATTCTTGATGTATATCTTTTAATCTATGGAGAATCCATATCTTTGAATTATCCTTCAATTATTCTGACATGTACTTTGAGTAAACAACTTTGTTGGCATCTAATATTCTTCATAATCTTAGACTAATAAATATTCTGCTTATTCTATTGATAATATTCCCAAATCTTTGAGATTTTCCTTTATTTGCATAACATAATCAACATGTACCACTCCTAGCCAACTCAACCAAATAATAATAATAAACCATCACCACATCTAATTCAGGTAGCTGGCCTAGGCTGACCTAAGCCTAACCGACCTAAACCGATAACCCAAGCCGCTATAAAGGAACAGCCAGCCTAAGACGACATGCGAACAATAGCGGCATAAGCCGCTAAATAGGTAATCGGTCTACAACGACCACTCTAAGAAACTTGACGAAATCAAAACACTCCTAAAAATCAGTAAGCCCACAATAATCAGGACTAAGGGCCTAGGCTAGGGTCCAGGCCCACCTATGGCCCAAACCAGGGCCAGCCCGTGGAATGGTTAAACACAATTAATAATCTATAAATATGCTTCGACCCTACAAATTAAAGGTACGCATTCATTACTTCCCTAATCATTTGATTTGACTTTTTGAGAGATTTCGCTGACTTGAGCTTCGGAGTCCCTTCTGCAGGTAACCCCTCCCAGGTCCAAGCAGACATATGTCAACCGGGAAGAGGCCTACTAAGGAGATGACAGACTATGGGTAAGGTGTTACTTGTGCCTAACTTATCTTGTTTGTTCTCTACAAGAACAATCGGCACCCACCGTGGGGCACGAGATAGTACTTTACTACCCGCCTTCTCTGAAAATGGTTTCTACCCGCAGCAGAGCAGAAGTTAACAAGCAGGTTGAAGCTGGACCCTCAAGACCCGCTAACATCACCCCAGATCTGGCCGCCATCCTAGACGGTCAAGCCAAAATGCAACAGGAGCTGGCTGACTTGAAGAAGCGCAGCGCTGATGAGATGGAAACACTGCGACAGGAAAATTCTCGCCTAAGGCAAAAGATCGAAGTCGATCCCACTCAAAAGGGAAAGGCCAAGGAAACATCTGAAGCTGCAGGGTCCTTGGCTTTCCAGCCTACTGAAGAGGAAAGCGAGTACAATCCTACCCCGCACACCTTCACCACCACCCAACAAACTCCCATCCTCTCAGCCCACCTTACTCACTTCCACTCCACCCTCCCCGCCACTCATATTGCGGCTCCCACTCTCGCCACCACTCTCCCCACCACTCATGTCCCCTACAACATGCCCACCACCCTACATACCACTCATGTCCCACCCTACAACCTTCACAACCTCCCTACTACCCACATCCCTCCTCACAACTTCACCTCCACTTTTCCCACTCTCGTCCACCATCCCAAACCTCCTCACCCGCTTCCATCCCACCAACCCAGACGTCGTCACCCTTTCACCGACTTCATCCCCAACACCCCCTCCCCACCCAGTGGGAACCCTTCACACTAGAACGCTACACAGGTGAAACCGACCCCGACGAACGCCTCAAAGTCTACATAACACACGTAGCCCTCTACACTTCTCATGACGGAGTCTTTTGAAAAGCTTTCCCTACCACCCTCAAAGGCCCCGCCCTAGAATGGTTCACCACCCTCCCACCATACTCTATCGACAGCTTCGACACCCTCTCACACATGTTCACCACTCACTTCGCTCGCAGCCGCCCACATCAAACTACTACAATATCACTCCTCGGCGTCAGGCAAGAACAAGGAGAGACGCTCCGGGCATTTATCGATCGCTTCAGCAAGGCTGCCCTTCGCACCTCACACCTCAATCAAGAGATGATACTCCAGTGCATGGCCCTCACCCTCCAACCCGGCCCCTTCGCCAATAATGTTTACCTCCACCCACCTGCCTCTATGCATGAGTTGAAGCTGCGGGCCGTCGATTACGTCCGTATGGAGGAAATGCAAACCTTCCATACAAAATTTTGCAATGATTACGCACCCTCTACCGCTAACCCCACCCCACAACCCCCCCGTCCTGATCCGAGACCACGAGAACCCAGACAACCCCGCTTCACCAGATATGCTCCCCTAAATGTACCCAGATCCCGCCTCTTTGAGGAGGCTTTACAGGCCGACCTCATCCCACCACCACACAAGACGACCACTCCCCCCAACGCAGACATGACTAAATACTGTCGTTATCACCACAACCATGGCCATACTACAGAGAACTGTAAAGCACTCCAGGATAAAATTGAAGAACTAGTGTGTGTTGGCCACTTTCACGCTTTGTCCGCAAAGACGATCACTCTTCTCGATCCCATCATCCTCCTCGTCCTGACCACCGACGCCCTCCCCGTGACTCTCGCCACGATAAACGCCCACACTAACCTACAAAGCATGACCCCCAACTGGCTTGCACCGAGGTCACCCTTACCGACCCTCCCCTACGCGGCACTATCAATACCATCTTCGGTGGTTTCGCTAGTGGAGGCTCTACCACTTCCGCCAGAAAGCGACACCTCTGCCATATCTAATCCATCAACCATATTAACCATTCCCATCACAAACGTCACATGCCTCCCATAACCTTCACGGACGACGACTTCCACGACCTCGATCACCAACAAGACGACCCTATGGTCAGCACTGTCGAAATAGAAAATTATGCAGTCAAAAAATTCCTCGTCGACCAAGGCAGCTCCATTGACATCCTTTATTGGGTAACATACCAGAAACTTCAACTCCCAGACACCGCTATGGTCCCATATGATGAACCAATTTATGGCTTTTCTAGGGAAAGAGTTTCAACCCACGGCTACATTGACCTCCATATCGTCTTCCGTGACGGAGCCCAAAAAAGACCATTCCTATCCGCTTCGTCATCGTCGATGCGCCTACATCCTATAATGTCCTCCTAGGTCGCCCTTCACTCAACACCCTTGGCGCTGTTGTCTCCACACCACACCTCGCCATGAAATTTCCCTCCCCATCAGGTGACATCCTCACCATCCATGGCGATCAACGTCTTGCACGCGAATGATACATGGCCAGCCTACACCCACAGCTCTCCATCCTGCAAACTAATCACATAGAGCGACCATCCGGCTCTGGGATCGTTTTGTCTAGCGATGATCTAGACCCTAGAGTGGGCCGAGATGTCCGCCTTGAACCTGTTGAAGAAATCACCCCCTTAGAGCTCCCTAATGACCGCACCATCAAGCTCGGTACTGGGCTCGAATCCGAACAACGTGAAATCATAACACCCACCATTTTCGACAACTCGGACGTCTTCACTTGGTTAGCTGCTGACTTACCTGGAGTTGACCCTCAAGTGGCATCCCATAAGTTATCTATTTACAAGGAGGCCCGATATGTCTCCCAGATAAAACGTAAACTTGGCGAGGAGCGACGCCTAGCGGCCAAGGCCGAGGCCGATAAATTACTAAGCGCGGGGTTTATTGAAGAAGCCCACTATACCACTTGGCTCTCTAACGTAGTCCTGGTCAAGAAAGCCAATGGCAAGTGGCGAATGTGTGTTGATTACACCAATCTCAACAAAGCCTGTCCGAGAGATGCCTACCCATTACCCAATATTGATCGACTTGTCGACGGTGCCGCCTAACAAGGTCCTCAATTTCCTTGACGCATATTCCGGTTACAACCAAATTCCCATGGCCGCATCTGATATGAACAAAACCACTTTCATCACGGACGACGCCAATTACTTCTACAAGGTCATGCCGTTGGTCTTAAAAACGCAGGAACAACCTACCTACGACTGATGGATAAAGTCTTCAACCACTTAATGTGTAAATGTGTCGAAGTGTATGTTGACGACATGGTTGTCAAATCCCCCAGCCATCACCAGCACGCTCAGGACTTATCGGCAATTTTCTCTACATTGAGGCAATACAATCTCTGCCTCAACCTCGATAAATGCATTTTTGGTGTCGACCGTGGCAAGTTCCTTGGATTCATGCTGACCTAGCGCGGCATAGAGGCTAACCCTGAAAAGTGCAATGCGATCATTGAGATGTGAAGCCCAACTAGCATCAAAGAAGTACAACGCCTCATAGGCCGCCTCACGGCCATGTCCAGTTTCCTTCCCAAATTAGCTGAACAAACCCAACCCATCATACAACTACTCAAAAAATCTACCAAGTTCATGTGGAATGACGATTGTGAACAAATTTTCCAAAAGCTGAAAACCACCCTCACCTCACCAGCTATCCTCCACAAACCGGATACTCATCAACCTCTACTGGTCTATATCACAGCTACGGATCAAATCGTCAACGCCGCGCTGGTTCAAGATGTAGGCGGCACGCAACATCCTATTTACTTCGTTAGTAGAACCCTGCAAGACCCCGAAACCAGATACCAGATGATGGAAAAGTTGGCCCTATCCTTGGTACACGCAGCCTGCCGCCTACGCTCATACTTCCAAAATCATAACATACACAAGGCATTCATAGTAGCACAAAAGTAAGTACTGTACGGATTATTACAAACTTAGAATAATTAAGCAAATTGGAAATATTAAAATAACGTTTCTAAGTTGTCTCCTGCTCGACATCCTTCGCCACCACTCCATCACCATCAATATCGGCATTCTCCGCCCCCTTTTCCCCATCCCCCTCGGGACTAGATTTAGCCTCGTCCACAAGTACCCCATCAAGCACGTCCTTATATACATCAAACCTTGCGTCGTTAACATCAACATTCTCATAAAAAAAGGCCGCTTGCCGCACACCCTTCTGAAAACCGTTGATATGTTCTTGTATAATGCAGCTCTTTAGATCCTCCATTTCCACCTCCAACTCGTCATGTTTCTCCTTTATCTCATCATAGTCGGCCTCAAGATCTGCAATCCGGCCCTTCAACTTTTCTTCAGAATCAAGGCAACGCACCTTCCATATAGCCAGCCTCTTCCTTTCCTCTTCCCATTCCTCCTTTTCCTTCTTCCAGCCTTCTCTTTCCTCTGCATACTTGTCCACCTTCTCTTGAAGTTCATCAACCTTCGTCCGACTCCCATCCTTCAGCTGCCTCTGATACAAAGATCCCACACGCCGACTCAATATCAATGTCTTGCTGCTGAATTCAACCATAGCCTTCACCAAGGCGTTCGGCTCCATATTATCAATTGAATCTATCAGCAATTCTGGCATGTTGATCTCGATGTCCTTCCGCAAGGTAGTCTTTGGAAGCTCAATCAATCTAGCTTCCGGCCCCTTCACTCCACTTGATGAACCCGGCCCCATCAAGACGGCCTACACCATCTTCACGTCTTTTCCTTTGCTAGGTCTTGCCGGCAACTCTGCCTTTCTTTCGGTTCCTCCATGCACATGCACGTCTACCAACGAGTTCTGCAGGTTGGGAACCTCAATGCTCCCAGCGGCTTTAGCCTTTGTTGCTTCTCCTTTCGCAAGGTTTGGAAAAGCGTCAAGTTCTTCTTGCCCATTTGTGCCATATGTCCTGCAACACACAACACACAAACCATCAGAATGCTCGAACATAAAATAATGCTCAAAATTATAGAAAGATACCTTCAATATCTATAACCGGGAGAACCGAATTATACACCCTAACTAAGCCCTTAGTGGGCATCTTATCGCTAAACTACATCAAGGTATCCATCACCTTCTTCTCGACCACCGACAAATCCTCCCTCGAAATCACTTTATACCTCCAAGGGTTGCCGGTCCAGAAAAACGAAAACTTAGTATTACCATCAGCTGTATAAAAATGTGACCGGCCAGCTTGCTTCACCACCACCTTGTAGAACCCATCTTTGAAGTGCTTAAATGACTGGGTGAAAGCATATAGTCTGTTGAAACCAGGCCGACTTATGAGTGACAGCCACGTTGTTGGACTTTTCGGCCTCGTAACAAAAAAGTACAAAAATGCTCACGGAGATGGCTCCAAATATAATGCCATGCACAGCAACCGGAACGCTTGAAAGTATGCCCAACTATTCGGATGCATCTGACTAGGAGCGACATTCAACAACCGGAACACTCCCATGGTGAACTCATCAAATGGCAGCCAGATGTGTAGTTGTGAGAAATGACACATGTACATATAAAAAAACTCTTTGGCAGCTCCTTCTCGACCATGGCAAACACATTCCACAGCAGTTACCCTCTATGGCACCACTATGTCCCTCCGAGCACCTTTCTCAAAAAGTGGCATGCAGTTCAACCACGATTTCAGTAACCGCGACCACCGAAACAACGACTGTTGTGTTCGCACGTCTGCCGCTACCCATTCGTACCTGGCCTTTGCCGGCCAACTACTTTCCGCCAACTCCTCGGGTGGGTCTTCCCTAACCTCAACTACCCTCTCCATTGGGATCCTCCCTACATTTCCTATTTCCTCCCTATCACTATTATCGGCTCGACTACTCCCGCTACCTCCAGACCTCTCACTACTCGAACTCGACAACGAAACCCTATCACTACTACTAGACATACCTGATTCTTTTTAGGATGACGAAGTAAGTAAGGAAGATATCGCACAACTCTAACGCACACGAAGTAACTAATCCCATATTTTTGCAAATGAAACAAAATGGGTGCACTACCAACAATATCTTCATTTATAGACACGAATCTCAAACGTCACAACTCCTTCCCGCCAAAAGTCACAACTTATTCCAATCGTCACAAGGTACACTAAAAGTCATGAAGCATCAAAATGACGACGCAAAACCTCTCTGGATTAGACTTTTGACACCCCTTCACCTGCCACAAACCCCTTCACCGGCCATGAACACCTTCACCTGCCACAAATCCCTTCACGCTTTCAGCCTTCACACTATTCATCACACTTAAAGTCTAGGGGACTGGTGTACCACACCTAGCCGGTCTCGCTAGCACATCAGCACATATCATCCTTCACCGACATACTTATATCGACAAAGGCTGGGGGACTGGTGTTCCACACCTAGCCAACTCAACCAAATAATAATAATAAACGATCACCACATCTATACGGAAAATAATTCAGGTAGCTGGCCTAGGCTGACCTAAGCCTAACCGGCCTAAACCGATAACCCAAGCCGCTAAAGAGGAAATCGGTCTACACCGACCACTCTAAGAGACTTGACGAAATCAAAACACTGCTAAAAATCAATAAGCCCACAATAATCAGGACTAAGGGCCTGGGCTACAGCCTAGGCCCACCTATGGTCCAAACCAGGACCCAGCCCGTGGAATGGTCAAACACAATTAATAATCTATAAATATACTTCGACCCCACGAATTAAAGGTACGCATTCATTACTTCCCTAATCATCTGATTTGACTTTCTGAGAGATTTTGCTGACTTGAGCTTTAGAGTCCCTTCTGCAGGTAACCCCTCCAGGGTCCAAGCAGACATATGTCAACCGGGAAGAGGCCTACTGAGGAGATAGCGGACTATGGGTAAGGTGTTACTTGTGCATAACTTATCTTATTTGTTCTCTATAGGAACACAACACATATCAGACTATTAATTTATTGACTTTCATAATTGGACTAGGCCTAAAATTTAGATTTGATTTGGTAAATGAATAAATTGTAAGAGATAATTCTTGATATAAATCTTTTAATGTTTGGAGAATCCATATCTTTGAATTATTCTTCAATTATTCTGACTTGTACTTTGAGTAAACATCTTTGAGGGTATTTAATAATGCTGATAATCCTTTACTAGTAAATATTCAACTTGTTCTATTGATAATTTTCCCAAATCTCTGAGATTTTCCTTTATTTGCATAATATAATGAACACATATCAGACTCTCAATTTATTGACTTTCATAATTGGACTAGGCCTAAAATATAGATTTGATTTGGTACGTGAATAAATTGTAAGAGATAATTCTTGATATATATCTTTTACTCTTTGGAGAATCCATATCTTTGAATTATTCTTCAATTATTCTGACTTTTACTTTGAGGAAAAAACTTTGTTGGTATTTAATATTGCTGATAATCTTTTACTAGTAAATATTCCACTTATTCTATTGATAATTTTCCCAAATCTCTTAGATTTTCCTTTATTTGAATAATATAATCAACACATATCAGACCCTCAATTTCTAGAATTTCGTAATGGAACTGAGCCTAAAATTTAAATTTGATTTGGTACTTGAAAAAATTGTAAGAGATAATTCTTGATATATTTATATATATATATATATATATATATATATATATATATATATTTCTTTTTTTTCT
>Ga0209589_1007931_pt1 | contig 16792 bp, 7 predicted proteins | sample CowpeawhiteBW_FD_187525 | JGI IMG/M metagenome (GOLD analysis project Ga0209589, IMG submission 187525) | Root nodule microbial communities of legume samples collected from California USA - Cow pea white BW (SPAdes) (version 2) | ecosystem: Host-associated > Plants > Roots > Nodule | place: USA...
AAATATTTTAATATATATATATATATATATATATATATATATATATATATATATATATTAAGTATATCAATTTAGGAGAGCCAAGACCACTCTCCTCGACCATCATAATGATTCGTCATTATATGTATCCATATGTTAAGCGTATTTAAAAAAAAAAGTTTTAAATATTTCTATAGCCTTATGAATGAAAAAAATGTTTTTTTCTCTATTTTAACATGTTAAATGTAATTAAATATTTTGTTTAATACGTTTAATATAAAAGTTAGAAGAGATCGATAAAAGCTTAATGTTAGATGGTTATAACATATTCATTTAATGAAAATGTTCCATATTTATTCTTACAATTTGAATAATAAAAGAATTTCATAATTTTCCAATGAATACAAAATAATTCATCGAACCATAAAATTTTAAATTTCTCTTGCATTGTCAGTCCTTAAAATTTATCATGGAACAACAATAAAATACAATGCAAAGTACCCCTAACCCAAGCAAAACACGCCACCAACATCATGTCCTCATTCTTCCATACATTCATTTATAGAACAAAAGTAGATATCCCAAAATAATATTGTGAACATCAAAACACATCTTACAATCCCACCTTTAATCATTATGAGTAAAAAGATAGCTCCCCTTTACATTTCCATATCGCAAAAGCACACAATCTCCATACATAAACACATAATAATAATTAGAAGAGTAAGCTCCCCTTATATAACAACTTAACCCCAATTGTACATTTCAACATTGATTCCTCTGTAAGAGCTTAGACATCATATTAAAGCCATCAATAAAACACGCTTCACCATCCCATAAATCAATTTACAACCATTGTTTTGCACACAATCAAGTAATAACAAGAAAAAGATTTAGCACTGCTTACTTGGAATTCCTGCAACAAGACTACTTTGTCTTTGCTCTTCTTGCCCTATCCAAAACTTTTGCTCTTTCTTTCTCACTAAACTCACATTGCCTCCCTCTCCCCACTGACCAAAATTTTAACTTGGAAAAATAATGCTTTTGTTTTCCCTTAAACCAATGTTAAAAAAATAAGTGAGTGGATCCCTTAAAAAAATTATTTAGACTAACCTTTTACCCTTCCCCCTAAGACAACTCCAACTTTTCACCTTCCTAAGAGCACCACAAAAATACCAAAGAAAAAAAAAACCAAAATTTATGCCTTTTGCTCTAGCCAAGGTTCAAACTCACCACCTATAAGTTCCAAGCCAACACTCCAAACCATATCAATTATCCAATTTTTCTTGTCAACCATATGCACAACAAACATTACAATAATATCCACACAATAAAACATGCAAAATAACATACAAATAATTATAAAATATAATGTAATCACTTCCAAATTAATTGTAAAAACAACATTTAAAATATAAACACTCCAAATGCACACGTAAGGAATTAGACCCATGACCACTAACCCTTAGCTAAGGCTCTAACCAACTATGTTACACTTCACTTTAATATAGTTATTTATTTATTAATTTAAATAATACTCCTCAAGTCCAATTACCACCTTGAAAATATAATTATTTTTCTTGAGTCTTACCGCCAATCCACTTGTAAGGTAAAAAACGACCACATATAATCCGGCCAAATGACCCATCCACTTGCAACATCGTAAAAGTCAGCCACAACTTGACCAAGAGTTCAATCAACGGCGTAACAAGCACACCTTGCATGCCAATCAAACTCTCGAGACTAAAGGGCTTATGTACCTACCCAGCCTAATAGATGATGTTAAGTAATGTGACCCAATAAGGCTAAATTAGCCTCATCACCAGAAAGACTACAAAATATTCTAAGATACGTCTATTTGGACAAATATTCACATATTAACAATAATTATGACAAATCTCGATTGTTTGATTACGTCTTGATATTCCTTAATACCAAACATTTACAGGATATTTGGTATATCGGGTACAATGTCACATTATTATTATTATTGTTATTGCTTATTTGAGGTAAGTCATTATTTTACTGATATTGCTTGATATTACATTATCTGTTTTACCACATGGATCCAAGGTCAAAAGGTCCTATATAAACACATCTAGTATTCGCTAAGGAATACACACTCTCTCTCATACATTCTCTTTTACTCTAAAGATCCAAACTCTCTTAGTAATTTGAGCGTCAGAAACTTTTTTGCAGATGAATCTTCCCTAGTGTTCAAACACTCAAGAGCATAAGGATTCTTCAAAGGTCAACTTGCGAGATCCCGATAAGAACAAGTTTGACGTAGAAATGCACTTTTTTATGTTAAGTTAAATTTAGGTTTTTCTACATCATGTTGGACTTTTACCTAGTTAACCGTAAACATCTTAGGTAATTAGTCTATTGGCAAATTATATTTATTTATAATTATTTGCATTGGATTGCGGAGTTGCAAAACTTGTTAATAGCCATTTAAATTTGGTGATGTTTAATATTTTATATAGGTCTATATTTGATTTCAAAAGAAGATCGATCTGCAAGCATATTACGAATAAAATACTTCTTTTACGAGAATCAAATCTCAATATATATTGAGCTGCGTTTAGATTACTTTAAATTTTAATTTTTTCAACGCTTATGTTTGTAGGTCATAAAAAACTAAATTCATGTCAAATCCCGAAAAAAATTATGTAGATTATGTTAAAGAAACAAGTAGAATGCTTGAAACTAGAATATAAATAATATATTTTTATTAGGTCTTTGTAATTAAAAATGTTATTTGGACATTATTTATTATTAGACTAATTAAGTGCTAAATGTATGAACCTAATTAGTAGATGTGCTCAATAGTCTTAGGTCCATAGAATAAATAGGTTTTTGTTGACTTATTTGTAAATAGTTTAACACATAATTTGATAAAACTTATACTTTGTGAAATAATTTTTCTTTAAGTTCTTCTTAGAAACTTAATTCTTATATTTGAATTATTAATTTATATGGCTGCCCGACTTATTAATCTTTCATGTTTTTCATCTTAATTATCATTCGTGCCTTCTATTTTTTTAATCATTCTATAGAAATTGTTAAAAAAAAAAAAAATACTATTCTTCCAAATCCTTGATTAGTTATCAAACTCGTTGATTATATTGAGGTACCAAACAAGAAGAAAAAATTCAAAACCCTCATTAGATTTAATCTCTCTACAAAGGGTTAAATTCTTAAACAGTGAAAATAAACTCAAATCAAGCAGAAATCCATCAAGAATGATCCAACATTACAGTAAGCATATAGGCATATCTATTTAACAACCTATATTCAACTAATATATAGAAGAAAAGGCTGAAGCTATAAAAGTCATAACATATCTACAATTTAAATTTAACGTTTAGATTTTTTTTTAATTGGTTCGGTTTTAAATAACCTATTACAAACCCCACTTGTTGGAGTCTTTTTCTTGTTATATATAATTAGCTAGTTAGATAAGGACACAAAGCTACTTAATAATAAGGTTTTAAAATAGGAAGTTGACCTTTTTGGGTCATTTGATAATTGCATGCAATAATTATAGTGTTTTCTGTAATTAATTGAATGTGGAACCGGACTTAGAGTGTTTTGTTTTGACTTCTAATTGAGGTGAAGCTTCAAAGCCTTTTCTCATGTTTCTCTAAATGAAACAAAGTTTGACATGAAACAGAATTATAACCACAAACGAAGTGTGGATTATTATTTAATTATTTTCTGTGCATGACTAACTTTCCAGAAGAATATATTTAATGAAAAAGCATACATCAAGATAATTCTTTTTTTACTCTAAGAGAAGAAGAAAGAAATATAAGAAAATATACCGTTAACATTAGGTATTCAATGTTTATCTTCTTATTACGAAATCTAATATTCTTTAAATGCATTGATTACAAGTGTCATTTTCACTAAAAAACTTTAAATGCATTGATTATAAGTGTTATTTTGACTACTAAAAATTATAGCTCCACTACAAGAGAATGTCTCATTAATAATCAATTCTAGTAACTAAGAGTTATTAGTCACTATAGTGACCAATTTAGATATTAATTTTCAAAATAAACAATTATTGGTTATTAAGAGAGTCACTATTATGAATAAAAAATTATAATTGATCGCTAAATTGGTCACTAAGTAATTAGAGACTAATTTAAAAATCAATCACTTTAGTAGAAAAAACCTTGATAGTTAATGTTTAGTGACCAATTTCCTTTGGTAACTAAATTTTAGAAACCAATTTACACTACAAAAAAATAAGTGTTACTGACAATCCAAATTCGTCGAAAACAACCAATATCTGTCAATAAACGTGTTTTCCTAACGGATTACCAATGATCACATATTCGTCGGTAAAAGGGTCGTAGGCAATATTTACCAACGGATTATGCCCTTTGGTAATTACCGATGGATTAGTCCATTGGTAATTACCAAAGGATATATTCGTCGGTAATTACCGAAGGATATATTCATCAGTAATTACCAGAGGATATTTCTGTTGGTAATTATCGAAAGATTTATTAGTTGGTAACGTCATGCGTCAAGCGGTGAATTTACCGATGGATCTGGTGACAAATTTATCCGACGATATTTTCAACACTAGTTTCCAATGCATTCTACAATTCCAGCTTCCTAATAAATAGTATCAGACCTACAATCTTATAGATATAATCAGACCTGCCAATCTCATAATTAATTCTAGCTAGGTAATCTAAACAAATATCTTACAATATATGTCTGCATTATACCACACAAACATCAATGTTCTAAATGTCTACATATAAAAGTAAAAACAATTTAAACAAACAACAATCACAGTGTGTGTTCTCCAACTAATGTATCCAAACATAATAAATAACAAAGGTAATATAGAAAAGAGGTCATAATAATCTACATAATCATTTGAATTATTTTCTTCTTCTTTAGGGTCTTGTTGTTGTTGCGACTGTGGCTGGACTATAATGGACTGGACTAGAGTGAGCTAGATTGTAATGGGGTGGACTAGAGTGGGCTGGACTGTAATGGGTTGTTGCTTGGGCAATGTTCGGCTAGAGTGGTGTGGTTGAAGACGAGTGTGGGCATTAGGAGGCAGAAAGGCCATGACTATATTTTGGAGGGTTTGAAACTCCAAGCTTAAATTTTCATAAGCCTGATTACGTTCTTCTAGTCGTTGCGTGAGTCGGTTCACAGCCTCTTCACAGTCTCCAATCCAATAAGGCGCTTTCCTGCAATCCTAGCATCTTTAAACATCTCAAATAGCCTATGAGATACTCTACTGTGAATTTTTTTTTTCTAATTTGAGCTTAGTGCTCATGTTTCCGCTGAACCTTCATTTGTAAAAATAAATCAAGTACTAATCATCTTGACCACACAATATGCATGGCATTTAAAGTCTAATAGTAGTGGACGTCTATTTTGCATTTGAGTTAAATACATGAATAGGGAAAGAAAATAAGTTTCATGACGTTTTACCTTAAATCGTTGCCAGAAAGGTTCTTTTTCTTTTGGAGGTATTGCTTCCTATGATGGCTAAGGCGAAAGGAATTGTTGCTTAATAAATCTTGTGATGGCCTGAGAAGCAACTCTAGAAGGAACAAACCTAAATATAAATACATAAAAGTCATCTAATACAAATTAGTTTTTAAGATTATTGGAAGGTTGTGGTGTGGATGTAGATGGTATGGGTACCACAGTAGGGTGTGGTGTGGGTACCACAGTAGGGTGTGGTATAAGAACCTCAGTAAGGTGTGGTGTGGGTACCCCAACAGAGGTTGGTGCTTGAATGGGTGTACTATGTGGTATTTGGTCAAGAACCCTTATGACATAATGTGGTTGCCTTCTTGGTTTTGCTATCTTCTTCCCTTTAATATTGGAACAAGATGGACGTCTAGGTGATATTGCAACAATCAAACTATATAAAACCACAAAATTCAAGATCAAGTATCAAGCATATAGTTATTTTACAATTTCAAATGATAAATGTTATTTCACAATATCAACCACAAAATAATGCTTTTATAAGTGATATATTTAAAGTTTGCCAAAACATAAGGAATCTTTACATAAATTTATTGATTACAACAACCAAAATAACATCTCACAACAACCACAAAATTCAATCATCTCTGTCATCCTTGTCCTCATCATTTTTGTCATGATCATTATACTCATTATCGTTGACGTCATCATCATCATCATCATCTTCTTCTTCTTCTTCTTCTTAGTCATTCAGATCTTCTTCTTCGTCTTCTTCTTCTTCTTCATTTTCTTCTTGTATTTCCCCTTCCAATTCTTCAGGATCACAATCAAAGTCATGCTATGTAGATGCACCTTCAACTTAAATTATTTCATGGGCATGTGACATTTCATCAACTTGATAGGGAATATCCTTTTCCACCTCATTTGACTCAATGCCACCCCTAGGCTTAGTTTGTATTGTAATAGACCAACCACATTTGTTAATGCTATGAAATGCTGGATATGGGACATAATAAACTTGTCTAACATTAATTGCTAGAATGAATTGATCAAATGGTCGATATCTTAAATTCATCTCAAGTTTGACAATATTATACCTAGTATACACTCTTGTACCACTTCTAGAAGGATCAAACCATTCACAATAAAAAAAACAACTACTTTTTTTTTGGAGAAGTACAAGTGTTGTACTCAAGCTCATATATTTATGAATTTTCCCATAAAAATCATCATGACCACCTTTTGTAAGTCCCTTAATGTACACACCACAGTTAATTGTCTTCTTTCCTTTGGACCATTCATTAGTGTGAAACTTGTACCCATTGACAAAGTATGTGTGCCATTCTTTGATGCATCTCATGGGCCAATTTGCCAAATCCCTTAACTCTTGATTTTTGGGACATAATGGCGTGTTATAAGCTGCACAAATTGATCCTTTCACTTTGGCTTTATTGTTTACAGAACATTTGGATTCCTCCATAAATCTGTACAAAGAAATAAATAAAGTATGGTTTCAAATGAGAATAAAGGTCTAAAAGATATAGAGATATATTAATCATGGATTATCACCTTTCAAATGTATACATCCACTTATATTGCACTAGCCACCAAGCCATGCTTTATATGGCAGATGAACCAGGAGATGCTCCATTGAATCAAAGAACCCAAGAGGCCTAGATTATAGAACACCTTACTTCACAAGTTATTCTAAATTAATTTAGAGTGTGCTTGTTATGATAAGATAGCAAACTAATTCAATATATTTGAAGCCCCACATGATAAAAGGATTTTAAATTGCCAACCTTAGCTTGCACCTACGTAACCTGTAGCTTGTGATAAAATTGTAGTCTATTTCGTTTTATTATGACTAATTAAACTAATTAAACTAATTAATCAAAGAGATAAGCTAAATATATAAAATTACTAAAAAACTAAAGGTTTTTCCTTTATATGATATTCACTCATTTAATAATTATTGTATATATTCTAAAAAAATGTGCACTACTAGAATTTTTAATATTTCTTGAGATTTTTCCTACAAATTTGTTATAAAATTTTGTAAGAAAAGACTTTTTTTTTGTGATTTTCCTACGAATTTGAATTGGAAAGTAATTCTTTTGTGGGTAATTATTTCCTACAAATTTATTAAATTCACAATTATTTTCTACAAAATTTTTTGCAAAAAACATTTTGTGCAAAATATTTTGCAAAAAAATTGGGTGCAAATTATTTACAAACCATTATTCATAACAAAATTTGAAAGTGTTTCCTAAGAAAAAAATTTCAAAAGAAAATTGGTAGTAAATTTGTGTATTTTTAGTAGTGGTGAGATTTATTTGTACCTAAGTGTTTAAGGGCCAAAAATTAAATTTGTAAGAACTAAAAGTTTTAACAAATAGAGTAATACTAGGAAACTAATTGCTACCATAGTAAGAACCAATGTAAAAGAGACATATACAAGAAAGGGTTGAATTATATTTATGAACATTTCTACAACTTTTTTAATGAAAAACATGCTTAACAATAAGACAAAGTTATGAAAACTTATTATTAATGTTCTACCAAGATTTGGAGTGTCTGTCTTCCGACAAATGGTAAGATCTGAGTGGTTTGATAAATACTCCTGAAGATTGGAACACAATGTAAGTATTGAAATAGTTGAAATGCCAAGAAGGGGGGTTGAATTTGATAATTAAAAAATGTGTTGACTTTTAAAAGCCTCAAACAATGTTCAATTGAATCAAATCAACTACGAAGTATGGATGAACACACTTATGAACTGGAAATTTTCAATTGATCAAAAACAGAGATAACTGATTGATTTCATTAAACAAAAATAGTACTGATAAAATCATAGAAACAGTTGACTGAAAAACTAAGAATATTGCAGAAATGCGAGTTTGTGATTTAAGCCAAGAACAACATGAAATATCAAACAAGATTAATTCATATGAGTTATACAAACATGAGCAAAGCTTCAAATAATGCTAGAACACAAGAATATAAAAAAGATGGTTTAATTGAAATTTCTTTAAACTTTAAAGTGCAATACAAAGTGAGACGGGTTAGAGAGAAGAGCAATGCACAATATTTTTATATTGCTTCACTCAAACCTACGCTACATCTAGTTGGTCAAGGCAATCTGGGTCTGACCTTGCATAGTTTCAAAAGATTTACAAAGTTTACAACATTACATTTTCAAAATATGCAAGAACACCACATAATGACTCTTGAATCATAAAAGATCACACCAGCACAATAAGACACCTCTTGCAGACTTGGAAAACCACCAAACTCAACCTAAAAGCTTGAGAAAGACCAAACCTCAGTGGTAGCACAACCTTGCCTACCAAAACCACTTTCTCCAAGCTTCAAACACCAAGCAAAAGCTTCAAGAATGATCCAAGATCAATCTTCAACAACTGCACATTTGTATGATTACGAAAGAGAAAGAGTTCCATAGATTCCAAACAGTTTTCACGCTAAAAAATGGGCTTCTTTGCTCTCTTTCAAAAAATACAGCCTTTATAGTAAAACTGTTACAAAATTCAATAAGTTGATTTTCAAATCAATCGGTTGATTTCACTTAACTTAAGTGAAATCAATCGATTACAAAATAAATCAACTGATTGAATATGTACGAGTTAAGACTACTGCAATAAACCTTGTAATCTGTTAAAAACACATTCAATAGATTAAAAGACACCATTTAACCTGTTTAAAAACATTTCAACATATTAAAAGACCTTATACATCTATACAAAGCAAAATGGTCTACAACATGAATACAATTCTTCATGCGTGTTTTCCCGATGAATAATTCAGATATAGAGCACGCACATAAGGCTTGATCAACACGTGAAACACCAAACCTCCAGAGTTTCATCAATGTAAGCATGGTCCCAACATTTTCCAAGGCAATGGCTTCATGTACCTTCATCAAATCTTCAAGCACCAAATCATCCAAGCTATTTGTGCCAACATACAAGAGAGTATCCTCTTGCAAAAGACTCTCTAACGCATGTCACTAAGAGAGTTTGGATCTATATGAGCATATGAGTGAGTATAAGAGGGAGTGTCATTTCTAGACTCTTAGGAAATTAGTTATAAAATCTAGATTATCAATAATAATAAAAACTTAATAGGTATGTTGCAATTAATATGATAATAATAAAGATAATATAAACAAATGAAATATATCATAAATTTTGTTGATATATGATATCAAAGGATATATAAAATATAATTAAACTAGCGAGATTTGACCATATATTCCTTTAGTATACATTAACTAAGCCAAGAAATATGTCTTCATATATTATTAACCATTTTAGGTCAATAGTGCTAAATGTTGAGTCATGCTCTTTAGCATATTTGTTGAACTGGATTTGTACAACTAACATACTCAATACATTAGAAGAAAATAGTGTTTTAGTAATGGTAAAAAAAAAATCCAAATTATGTAATAGAATATGAATTTGATATATTAATATTATGAATTTAAGTTTGACTTATATATATTGAGTAGAAATGAAGAAGTTGAACATTTAAGAAAGAAGACTTACAAACTCTATGTCTTGAAAGATCTATAGATAATTTTAGTATCTCTATAGGTTCACCCGATGATCTTTCACTATATCGTCTATACACAATTTGTGTTCTTGCTCTCATTTGAACTACACAAAGCACGTGTTAGAATTATCAAAAAACATTTATGCAATTTATCATATCATCAGAAATTACCTCATGGATGGTTTATCAAGTCATCTAGTGGACTTCAACAAACTAAACTCTCAAAATAGAATTGTCTAGCTAGAACGTCTAATGCAAGTTGTCTATCTAGAATGTTTATCATCTAACATGGCTTAAGAAGTTGATTTTAGTGAATGATTTTATTTAAAGTGCAACTAATCCTATTTGGTTAAATTTAAGTTAAAACACTAGATTTAAACTAAATTATGTTCAAAGAAAGCGAAGATTAAATGTTCTAAGTGTGATAGAAAATATACTTATAATCTCTTGAAAGGACTCAACAATGGTAAGTGAAATAAAATAATGTTACTGTTTCCTAAATTTTGCAACATCAAGCACAACCTAGATTGGTTCTTAGAGAACACATATTAAATTGTATATGTAATATTTTTCCCATACAAATTAAAATTGAGGGTTTAAAGATTTAAAATTCAAAATGTAAATTAGAAAATAAAGTAAGAGATTACAAACAAAATCAAGAGATAGAAAATAGACCAATCCAAAGTTTCAATGAACAAAAGAATATGAAAATTACTTTTTTTAATAATTGATCTACTGGTTAATGGATAAGATGCATTAGAAGATATCTCAAGCAAAGTGTTAAAAGCTACTTTTATTTACTAAATCCCTGAACAAAGCATTATTAACTCTAAAAGAATTGTTAACTTTGCGCGACACTGCAATATAAGTTATATCAAGGAAATGCACATTCCCAGTAAGGAGATAAATACATCCAGCTATTAGGATATTTCCTATATGAAGAAAGAACATTAACCACAACATGGAGCATAAATAATACTTGGTTGAAACAGAAGTAGTTTATAGAAATAAGACTCAAGGGATTATTTAGGAGTGACTATAAGTTCAAATAGTACTCAGGTTAGACAAAAGTGATTACGAGCCTAAAGAATACTCATGTTTTACTTTGCAACAATAGTTTGCTTAGTTAAACTCAATCAGTTGAGTGAGAATTAGATGTAGTTTATATGATAATATGAACTAGTATATAAATATTACATATACTCCTTTTCTATATCTATTCTCATATGTCCTAACTAAGAAGGAAAAACATTACTTAATAAGATAAGATGAAAAAGAAATTTCTTTGGAAAAACATTCAATCAATTAACTAGTTTATGTTAGCATTAGACGTTGGAAACCCTATTAGACAAGTCTAAGATTGAATAGGTTTCAATGATAACAAAATGTTAATGAAACAAATAGAGATAAGTAAATATACATGTTCCAGATAAGCTTAGAATGATTAAGATTATATCTTAACTAAAGCTATGCACATAGAAATGATCAGTCAAGGAATAGAATTCATTATACATGCATACAAATGAAAAAAAAAACAAGGTTTAGACAGCTCAGTTGAAAGCACTAGCTAGACGAGTTGAAGGTTGGATCAAACAATCAGACCATCAGACGACTTAGTTTCTATACAAGTGTCAAATGACTTGGGGTATTTGAACGCGTTAGTTGACTTAAGACGACTGAAATAGTGCAAGTGCAAAATGAATGTATTAGATGACTGTGTTGACCAAACGAATCAGCCTAAATTTGCAAAACATTGGACTTCTATAAAGGAGTAGACAAGTCAAAGTAACCAAGTAGACAAGCAAAGAAAATAAGCATTAGATGAGTTAGAAGCATTAGAACAACTCAACATGATCAATTTCACGAGTCAACATAAAAGAGCACAATGATACTAAATGAGTATTTGTTAGACAAGTCAAAGTTAACTCAAGAAGAATAATGTTGAAACACCTATTTGACCAGTACTTCATAAGACACCTAATTAGAAGAATGATTAGGTGAGTAAAAAGTTAAAGCATAAAATGAGTATCAGATTGATCAAACAAATCAAGTTCATAATGGTGCAAAAGAAATCTATTCAATCATAATGTGATCAAGATCAATTATAAATGGATCAATGAAATTTGAATGTTCAAATTGATGATAAAAATGATAAAATATAATTGTACAGTAAGTCTCAACATTATTAGAAGATATTTTGATTGAAGGTTTGATAGAAGATTTAATCCACAGAGTCTCGATGATAATTGAATAGTTGAGAAAGGAAACATTTTCTAATTGAAGAACGCGAATACTATCATATATTTATCAACTAATCATGAGAAAGAGAAATATTTTTTCAGATCAAAGACTATAAGAGAATATCTAGATGATTGAAGCCACAATGTTACCATGTTTGAAATTCAAATTGTTAAACGCTTGAAAAGAAAGGAACAAATAATAATTCACAAGAAGCAATACATTCTGATTGATTATAACAAATTTCCAAAGTGAAGAACAACGAAGATATTTGAAGATATATGAATATATGAAGATACTTTGTGTCAATAATCAAGTAATACAAGCACACTATACATATCAAGACATAAATGAAGAAGACACGTGAGATAAGGGAGAAAAAAAAATAAATATTGAAATACTATCAAATTCATTCTTGAAAAGAAAAGAAGAAAAGAAAATAGAAAGACAAAATACTCTAAGAGCATACATTATCATAACCAATTGTTAGAGAGTGATATTGGGTTGAGAGAAACCATTGTAAATCCTTCAATGTGTGAAAGGAACACTATGAGCATTGTTTGTGTGAGAGATAACTTCAATATTGAAATTGTAAGTTCTTCATCTTAGGGGGAGATTGAGATGTGATACATAAAGAGGTTAAACTCGTTGTAACTTGGACTGGTTTATACTAGTGTTCTTGGAGAGGATGAACTTGTACCTAAAAAGGATTGACTCGTTGTATGTAACCTGGAGAGGTTGATTCTCGTTGTTAGTCAAAGGTGTTGATTAGTGAATTTCTTAAAATGGTAGCTTAAGAGACTAGACGTAGTCTTAGGTAGAGGTGAACTAATGGAAAGCCTTGGGTGCATTTTTCTCTTTCTCACTTTTTACATTAAATATATTCATTATAATATATATGCACAAAAATATTATCAAATGTCTATTGATAAGTGCCAAATATGAGATGATTTTGAGATGAATTTGACATTTATCTTGTTTTTATTTTAATGAATTTCTATATAAATCAACACAATTTAGCTTGTTTTGCACTTTCCAATATCAATAGAGAGTCAAAGTGGAAAAAATAAAGAACATGGATGAATTTCAAGCAATTTTGGGAAAACTAACATTGGTGCAGTTGAGCGGTAGAGTTGAGGCTTGAGTCACACAAGCAAACCCATTGCAAAAGGAAAACTAACTCATCACTAATTTTTAAATTGTATTTTTTAATTGAAGTAGTTTAATGATGATTAAGCCAACACTAGTGAGTTTTTATTTTAAAATATATTTAATTCAGTTGCTTTGTTGATGCTATCTAAAATCTAATTTTAATATTAGTTTAATTTACGTTAGTTTGACCGAAGCTAATAACAATAACTTCAAAAAAAAATCTTATACAATGTCTCCCTGTTCAACAAATATATGAACAAAAATAGAGCACAACTTATAGTGGATGAATGAGATAAGTGAGAAGGAAGACGATGAGGAGAAGAATGTGGATGAAGGAGATGACTATGAAGAAGATGAGGAGAAGTATGTGGATGAAAGAGATGAGGAAAATAATGTAGATGAAGGAAATGTGTGTGGATGAAAAAGATGAGTGTGGATGAAGGAGATGAATATGGATGAAGATGAAAGAGATGAATGTAGGTGAAAGATATGAGTTTAGAAGAATGAGATGAGTGTGAAGAGACTTATAATGTGAATGAAGAAGATAAGTATGAGCAAATTTAAAAGGTGAATGAAGAATATGAGAGTAACATTACAAGAAAATTCTTAAATAATAACTAATTTTAGTGACAAAAAATTGTTAGTCACTATAGTAACCAATTTAGATACCAATTTACAAAATAAAAAATTGTTGGTTACTTAAATAGTCACTATTATGAATAAAAAATTATAATTGGTCACTAAATTGATTGCTAATGAATTAGAGTCTAATTTAGAAACTAATTCATTTGGTAGCCAAAACCTTGGTAATTAATATTTGGTAACCAATTTATAAACTAATTCTTTGGTAGCCAAAACTTTGGTAACTAAACTTTAGAGACAGTAAGACTTGGGAAATTTAAATAAATAATAAATATTTAATTAGCAATAATTATGGATTGGAAGTACCTCCAAGATAATTAGTTGTCAAGTAATAGCAAAAGGAGTAAACGTAGCTCAAGTGGTTGAGTGTGTTGGGTGGTATTGAAAGGATTTGGGTTTGAATTCTGTGTATGTCATTAGTATGATGTTTTAATTATTGTTTTATTTTGCATGTATTCGTGGTTGTGTGATGTGGTCACGTAATCAAATATGTACATGAAATGTCATGAAACATGTATTGGCTTATTGGTCGTGCATATGTCTTATAATTGCATGGATGAGAACAATAACAGTTAGGGTGCACGAAACTCAAAGGAATGACATGGTTAATGGTTATAATTCATTTTTATTATTTGTTTTATTTATTTTGGGTTGAAATTGAGGGAGAGAGTGTACTTAGGGAGAAAATAGATAGCCATTACGTGTGGCAGCAAATAGGGTACTATGAGATCATTGAATTGTGACCTAAAGAGAGGAAAGAGGGAGTGAAAGTCTTAGTGGTGGAGGTAAGGGAATTAGATCAATTTTGGACCAAGAAGGAGTTAGGAGCGCAATTGGAGCGGGAAATCCAGGTAAATGGAGTTGTACTTGTGTGTTTTTCTTTGATTATGTGTTTCGTGATATACTGAAGCATGAGTGCATGACTTCTTCATTTTGTGCTGTTTTTCAAAGTTTTTGGATTTCTGACCAGAAATCGCCTCGAGGTAATGAAGGCCTGCTAGGCAACTCAAGTTTTTTAAACCCTAAAATCTGGGTTTTTGCCCAAAAACCGTCTGGCGACAATGAAGGTCCGTCAAGCGACTCAAGCTGCTTAAACCCTAAATTCTACGTTCCGCCGAGAACTACTTGGCAGCAATGAAGGTTCGTCAGGCAACCAGAACTGGTTTTGGTTCATTTCTACATTTTTTGTGAGTTATTTGGAGTTTTGATTATTCTGAGTTCTTTGGAGTTTTGATTAGTCTGAGTTCCTCATGAATGATTATGAGGGTTCACGTGGAGTTGGGGATGATTTGAAGCATATTTTTACATTAAAAATTGTTGTGATATTCTATGCATTTGAGTTTCAATTGAGTAAATTTGGAGGTGGCATGATTGGCTGCTAGAATGTGAAATTGGATGAGTGGAATGAGTTTTGGGGAATTAGGGTTCTCACAGGTGTAGGAAAATATAGGTTCCACCCATAAAATTGATGCACAACCTGGCGGTCCATGCTTGTCGCCAGGCGACAACGCAGTACATAAATGCACTTTGCATTTTGGTTGTGTTGGTTGCGATTTGTGTTTTCTATATGTGGTAATGATATAAGTTGGGAAGAGGGTATTGGGAAGGGTCTAATGCAAGAAATGTAATTGTATGTTGATGCTAAACTTGATTGGGCATGAGATATTGAAATAGATGAACGTAATAGGTGTTGTGGAGGTGATAGACATGTCAAAGTGAACCAACCTGGCTCACACGGGTTAGCTCACCACGAGCCGGGTTGAAAATGAGTGAACCCAACCCGGCTCACTTTATAGTGAGCCAAAAAATTTTGTAACCCGGCTCAACCCACCACGGGTTGGTGGGTTAAGTGGGTTGGCTCACCAACCCACCTAAAAAAATTATTTATTTATTTATTTTTTAGTATCCAAATATTTAAATAAATTTATAAGTAACCCATGAGATGACAATCATAGTAAAATCAAGAACCAATGTTTTGAACATGCTCACCACCAATATATGAAGAATTATTTCCAAGAAAGTATCCATATAGTCTAAGAAAGCATGGCTAATATTACAAATTTTCTGTCATGCTATTCAACAAAATATAAATAAAAAAATTATACATTTTTTTCATGCTAATTTAGAAAAAATTGTTTATAAGACAGTTACTTGAGTAATTTACTATAAAGATTATAGTTAAAGATTAAAGTATCAACATATATAACTTGACAATCAAATTAATTAAACATTCAAACTATTCAAATATAATTAAGCAACATTGTAACATTTAAAAATATGAAATTGTGAACAAATATAATAGGAGTAGTAAATAATTATTAAAAATTAAAAAAAAATTAAAAAAAAAATTTGTAAAAAATGCTTGTGGGTTAAGTGGGCCAACCAACCTTCAACCTGGCTCGAACCCGTTTAACCCGTGGGTTAAGTGAGTCGGGTTAAGTTCAACCCACTTTTGAAAAAAGTTGAATTTTTCTCAATCCAACCTGGCTCGAACCCGTGGTGAGCCGGGTTGGCTCACGGGTTGAAACCCATTTTGACATCTCTAGGAGGTAAGATGGGATTTTGCATGAGTTGTTGATAGTAGTAGTTTCTATTTTTGGAATTTATTATGAGCATGTTGTGTTTCTTGTCAAAGTCAATTGTGGCATGGTTTAAATTGGTGAATACTTGAGAATATAGCTAGGATTGATGTAAAAGGAGGTATAAAGTGCAATATTGAGTCACATTAGTG
>Ga0209589_1007932_pt1 | contig 16787 bp, 7 predicted proteins | sample CowpeawhiteBW_FD_187525 | JGI IMG/M metagenome (GOLD analysis project Ga0209589, IMG submission 187525) | Root nodule microbial communities of legume samples collected from California USA - Cow pea white BW (SPAdes) (version 2) | ecosystem: Host-associated > Plants > Roots > Nodule | place: USA...
TATTTACACATATATATATATATATATATATATATATATATATATATATGGAAAATTTTCTTTGTGTCCACATTTAATTTCTAACTTTATCTTTTGAATATATGGTTTTTAAATTAAAATAATTATTTTATTAATTTTATTTTTTAAGTGATGTATGTAACGTCCCGTTTAATAAACGTAATTAAAAGAAACGCCACACATAAATAGTACAATAGCGCAGTCTTGGGATTCTTAACCCAACCCCTACAAAACCAGGCACACCACGATGCCAAAAGAGAACAACTGAAAAGTTGCAAATACAGGTAGAGTAATAAAGCATATTGAAATACATGGGTGTTCCTCGCATCTGCTCCCAAAGAAACTAAGATCCATCTCATGCAGATTATGCAGCGGAACCATCACCTCCCTGTTGCCCGCGGGTGTTCCTCGCATCTGCTCACATCAACAAGTTGATGATCATCGCAAGAAAGAGTACCACACAGCAGAACACACAACAATAAAAGTAGGGTAAGCTAGAGCACAAAAGACTTCATCCATACAATTAGACATATTTTCACAATCTCATATACACATCTCAATCCAGCATGTTATGACTCCTTAGACAATACACTAAGACACGACTCGACTCATCCGGATACGTATAACCTGGTCGGATTCAGCGGATGCTCGCACTTGTGGTGGATACCTCTGCTCACCCCCGAGCTATGTGTTACAAGTGTTACAATAAATCAATTTCCCTCACCACAAGCTTAGCCTTTAATGAATTTCAGGCCTTTTGCTACTCTCACCACAGGAGTCAGTCCGCTCTAGATGAGACTAACTGACTCCTTAGAGCGTCGATGCAACCTTACTTTGAATCCTTACCTAGTTATACAGATGGGGCACCACCATGGACACCCACTAACAGGGGCCATGAAATTATGTCCCGACCACTGAAGCACGATCCGGAAATCCCACTTAGGGATTTCCAAGGAATTACGCACTGACACGGACCAAGCATACCAAACCAATCGATAAATATTATAGCATAATTATATATATACCTCACATACCATCTTTTGATAATTCACCCTTTTTCATTTCTTTCTCAGTGGTTCCATACTCAACCATTTCTCTCCAACCATAGTTATGGGATTTCAGATCATGCCAATACCATGCCCCTTTAACACCAACCGTCTCATTTAGTTCACATGCCAAGTTCTCACAGTATCCATCATTCACCATTCATGAATCATATCACGCATACATAACAATCCATTATACATTTCTCATCATAACAATCATACCCAAACAATTACCAATCATCCAAGAGCAACAAAGCAACCAAACAACGCACTGCCTCGCCCAGCCCCTCGCTCAGGCTGAAGGATCTCGCTTAGGCGAGACGTGCTCGCTCAGGCGAGACGTGCTCGCTCAGGCGAGCCCCATTCGCCTAGGCGAGGGCTAAAAAAAGGAAGTAGGAGCGCACGTGGGATCTCGCTTAGGCGAGACCCCTCTCGCCTGGGCGAGATGCTCGCTCGCTCAAAAAGCCGAGTTGGTCGCCTGAGCGACCTTTCGCGTAAAAAGGTTCTGGGCGAGTCCCTTTCCATCTCGCCCAGGCGAGTCCCTTTCCATCTCGCCTAGGCGAGACTGGCTCGCTTGGGCGAGATTATCAGGTCTCGCCACTGTTTTCCTGCAATAGTCACACCCACCAGTCCAAAACAACACGCCAAAACATTTCAAGCATTCAGAACATCATATCAACCAGAGACTCTCAGCACAACAACAAAAATAACAGTAAAAACGAAGTACATGAGTGGGTTCTAGCTTCCCTTACCTGGAATGAGCTAGAATCAGATCTCGACACCAAACAACGTAACACCATGACTCTAGAAAGGATTACAGCAATGGACCGAAGAGAGAGTTGTACGCACTTGGAAACGAACGGGAAAACCGAAACCCTAGCAGAGGAAGAAGGATGGCTGCAACTCTTAGGACTAGGAACAACTTTTCTGAAAATGAGAAGGAGTGTTAGGTTTAGGGCAGACTCAGGGGTTTTATCTGTTGGGCCAGCTTTAAGCCCACTTACAAAAGGGCAGCCCCTTTAATTTAGAGCAGATGGAGCAACACAATATTTTAATGGGCCTTACAATATATATATATATATATATATATATATTTAATTTAATATTTTTTATTTGATTATTTTCTAATTTTAACCATTTTATTTTTTTATTATGGTAAAAAAATAACACACATAATACATATGTTTTTAGTATTACGCATATGTTTTTAGTAGTTATAATAAAAGAAATAAATACACATAAAGTTTTCACTAGTATTAACTAATAAATATTTTTGACAAATTCTTCGAATGAAAAACATTTTAAAATATTGTATAAATATTGTTTTTCCTCTTTTCCGAAACGAAAATGATATTCCAACATAATTTTTGAACTCATTTTTGATATGGCTGACGTGGCTGACTTTTTTTATTTTTAATTTTTTTTTAAATGAAACTTAAGTGATGTGCACGTGTCTGGAAGTTACCTTGAAACTTCCTTTTGGCAAAATGAAATGAGATGGGGAGAGAGAAAGGAGAGAAAGTGTTGTTTGTGTGCTAAAGAGAGAAATGCGTAATCAAACGGAGAGAGAGCAACGCCTGGGTCAACTCCAGTTGTCAGAGAAACGAAGAAAGAGAGAGATCAAAAGCCATAGAAGAAGACGTTTGTGGTTGCCGGAGAACATAGGTGTGACTAGAAGTCATCGACGACGACGTTTCCCAATTTAATCAAAGAAGACGGCCACTAGGGCTTCCAAAAATCCAACACCTCCGACAAAAAATCGCTTCCAGAGGTGGGGAGTTCTGTCAAATTATATGGGGAGTGCTGGCAAAGATTTTGACATTCCGATTTTCAAATAAAAAATGGAACACCCACCATAAGGTGCACAACATCATGACCTCACATTCATGGAAATTAAATTAAATTAAAGTTACAGTGGGCTCAAAAATCTTTTATCTTTCTTGCTTGGAGGCATTTCCAAATAAATAAAAACAAACAACCGCTCCCAGAGGTGGGGAGTTCTCTCAACTTATATGGGGAGTGCTGACAAAGATTTTGGTATTCAGATTTTGAAATAAAGAATGGAACACCCACCAAAAGGTGCACAACATCATCACCTCACATTTATGGAAATGAAATAATTAAATTAAAGTTATAGTGAGCTCAAAAATCCTTTATCTTCCTTGCTTTGAGGCATTTCCAAATAAATAAAACAAACAACCGCTCCCAGTGGTGGGGAGTGCTCTCATGTTACATGGGGAGTCATGGCAAAGATTTTGGTATTCAGATTTTGAAATAAAAAATGGAACACCCACCATAAGGTGCACAACATCATCACCCCACATTCATGAAAATGAAATTAAATTAAAGTGACAAAGTGGGTGTTCCATTTTTTAATTTCAAAATCTGAATACCAAAATCTTTGCCATGACTCCCCATGTAATATGAGAGCACTCCCCACCTCTGGGAGCGGTTGTTTGTTTTATTAATTTGGAAATACCTCCAATCAAGGAAGATGAAGCATTTTTGAGCCCTTTGTCACTTTATTTTTAATTTCATTTCCATGAATGTGAGGTGATGATGTTGTGCACCTTATGGTGGGTGTTCCATTTTTTATTTCAAAATTTTAATACCAAAATCTTTGCCAACACTCCCCATATAATTTGTGAGAACTCCCCACCTCTGGGAGCGGTTGTTTATTTTTATTTATTTGGAAATGCCTCCAATCAAGGAAGAAGAAGCATTTTTGAGCCCTTTGTCACTTTAATTTAATTTCATTTCCATGAATGTGAGGTGATGATATTGTGCACCTTATGGTAGGTGTTCCATTTTTTATTTCAAGATCTGAATACCAAAATTTTTGCCATGACTCCACATTAATATGATAGCACTCCCCACCTCTAAGAGCGGTTGTTTGTTTTATTTATTTGGAAATGCCTCCAAGCAAGGAAGATAAAGGATTTTTGAGCCCACTATAACTTTAATTTAATTTCATTTCCATGAATGTGAGGTGATGATGTTGTGCAGCTTTTGGTGGGTGTTCCATTTTTTATTTCAAAATCTGAATACCAAAATCTTTGCCATAATATGAGAGCACTCCCCACTTCTGGGAGCGATTATTTGTTTTATTTATTTAGAAATGCATCCAAGCAAGATAAGGATTTTTGAGCCCACTATGACTTTAATTTAATTTCATTTCCATGAATGTGAGGTGATGATGTTGTGCACCTTTTGGTGGGTGTTCCATTTCTTATTTCAAAATCTGAATACCAAAATCTTTGTCAGCACTCCCCATATAATTTGAGAGAATGCCCCACTTATGGGAACGATTGTATATTTTTATTTATTTGGAAATGCCTCCAAACAAGCAATATAAAAGATTTAATTTAATTAATTTCCATGAATGTGAGGTCATGATGTTGTGCAACTTATGGTGGGTGTTTCATTTTTTATTTGAAAATTGGAATGCCAAAATCTTTGCCAGCACTTCCCATATAATTTGAGAAACTCCCCACCTCTGGGAGCGATTGTTTGTCGTTGGATTTTTGGAAGCCTAGTGGCCGTCTTCTTTGATTAACTGTGGAAACGTCGCCTTCGATGACTTCTAGTCACACACCTCTGTTCTCCGGCAACCACAAACGTCTTCTTCTATGGCTTTTGATCTCTCTCTTTCTCCGTTTCTCTAACAACTGGAGTTGACCTAGGCGTTGCTCTCTCTCCGTTTGATTACGCCTTTCTCTTTATTGCATAAACAACACTTTCTCTCCTTTCTCTCTCCCTGTCTCATTTCATTTTGCCAAAAGGAAGTTTCAGGATAACTTCCAGATACACATCACTTAAATTTCATTTAAAAAAAAAGTTTTAAAAATAAAAAAAGCCAGCCATGTCACCCACTTAAAAAATGAATTAAAAAATTAAGTTCGAATATCATTTTCGTTTCCGAAACCCTTCTCTGATTTTCCCTTCCCCTCCTCCCCTTAATCTAATCCCATATCTTCACTCTTTGCTTCTAATATTTGTTCATTGAATTGGAGGTAAGTTACTATTTCGTCTTTTACTTCGCTACCAGATAATTCCATACTCTCTCTCACAATTTTTGTCTCATAAACAATGTTAAAACCTTCACTCATAGATTCATCTGTGTATTTTTCAAAATCAACAATCTTTTGGTTTGGAAGATTCTGGTGGTAACTCTTCTGATTGGATGGTTGCAATCAGAAAGATCTTCCATTGTCTTCAATTCCTCTATTATAACATGTATTTCACTGTGTACCGACGATTTATCACGCTCAATATATATAAAAAAAAACTTGGTTAGAAACATAAAAGGTGAATGAAGTAGTAACACTGCACATTTCGGTTTATTACTATTTCAATTTCGCAATATTTGATTGCGTTCTAAGTGCGCCTCCAAACAAATTTGTAACTTGAGGGTCAATTTGAGGCTACTCAATTCCGGCCTCAATACCACCTCCAAATCTGTACTCGAAACAGAATACAGATGGAAGTTTCATCCCGCACACACTGTCAGGGTATAGGACGATGATTCAGAGATGGCAAATGTTGCTGGAATTTGTCATAGAGAAGTAAATGTGGCTACTGATTTGAAAAAAAGGGCACCCCAAAGCTGAATTATGTTCAAAACCTGGCTTAAACGACCAGATGATCTTTGCTCTGTTCTAGGACACAGTTTTTGCTTAGCTTCTGTTAGTTTTCTTTTACTTTCCTATGTACCAAAAGAAAAAAGCGTGCCTCAACTTTTCACTGCAAAAAATATTCCTATATGACATTCCATTTCTATTTAGGGTATCATGACTCCCTTAAGTGTATTTTTTTTAAGTTGCTGGTTATGTTTGTGAAGATTGGTTTAGTAAAATCTTGACAAGGTTCCTAGACCATCTAATTGTACTAGATTATCTAATTGTACCATATCATCCAGTAGAAGATGTTTACCTTTTAGTATCAGTGTGGATATTCTCAATGGAAAGACTAGTCTTTTGGTGTCTACTGAGGTTAGTACCCTTTGGAGAAGCCACCTTACTGACGTTCCATTGCAATAGGAGGATTTACTATTCTCTTGTCTTCTCCATTAGTTTAGACACATTTCACGGTAGTTAGTTATGGTTGTTATGTTGTATATATAGGAACATATATCATTAACTATTGCTAATTGAAAGTTGTTGTTCACCTATGATAACAAAAATTGTGAGAGTTGGGCTAGAATTCATTTAGGTAGGAACTTCGAGTTGTAATATGTGTTCATAGTAAATTCTCTCACAGATGTAAATTGAAGTTCATTGATACATTAATTGAACCATATTGTTTTTGTATGTGATTCTTTCTTGTTCTCCCCTATATATTTTCTACTCTTTTTTTTTTTTGTGGGATTCTTTATTGTCAATTTGTCGTTTTTGTGGAATTTGATTTAGTCTACTCCCAACAAATGGGTGGTGAATGTTGATTCTAGGTTGGTCAATTGTAAATGAATTTTCAAACTTAAAGATGGTAATCCAAGAACTAATCAATGAAAATTCAAGGCAAGACTAGTGGCTAGAGGCTTTACTCAGAGAGAAGTTTATTATAATAATGTTTCCTCTCCTATGGTAAAGCACAAATCCATATGGATGTTGTTAGCTATGGTTGTTGAGCTTAACCTTAAGCTGGAACAGATAGCTGTTAAAGCTGCATCTCTATATAGAGATTTAGAAGAAATCATCTATATGAAGCAACTAAAAGGATCTTAGGTAAGAGATAAAGAGGATTATGTTTATAAACTAAATAAATCCATGTATGGTTTGAAATAATCACCGAGGCAATGGAACAAGCAATTTGACCAGTCCTTTGCAAGTATTGGATTTGAATAGAGCAAGTGTGATACTTGTGTTTACTTCAAGTTTATAGTAGAAGACCACTGCATAGTGTTGTTGTATGTTGATGATATTCTGATAACAAGAAATAGTTAGCCTGAGATTGAGAAGGCTAAGGTTGAGCTAAATAACAAATTTGATATGGAGGATCTTGGAGTTTCTTAGAAGATTATGGGGATTGAGATCATTAGATGCGTTTTGAAGCATTTATACGTGTCTCAAGGAACCTACCTTAGAAAAATCCTTTTGGGATTACAAACTCCAAACCTGTTTTCACACCTCTTGCTTCTCATTATAAGTTGAGTGTTGAGTATCTCCTGTGATAATGTAGGAACAAAGTTATATTGATGATATTCCATATGCAAACATCATTGGGTATTGATTATGCGGTGGTTTTGTACGCCCGACATAGCCTATGTTAGAGTGTTGTTGGCAGGTTCATGTTAAATGGCAGTGCAAGCTCACCCTTTAGCTCTTAAGTGGATTCTTCATTGTTTGAAGAGATCGCTTGGAAGAGTTTTAGTTTTTCATGGATCTGCCAGGGATGGTCCCGTAGAATGTTATGTTGACTTGGACTACTTTAGGTGCTTGGACACCTAAAAATTTCTCATAGATTATGTGTTTACTATGTATGGTACTGCAATAAGCTAGAAGGTCAATCTAGAAAAGGTAGTGACTTTGTCAACCACTGAAACAAAGTAAATTACCATGACAAAAGCAAGTGAAGGAAGTATTATGGCTACACGGTCTCTCTAGAGAGCTAAATGTGCAAGACATGTTGTCAGTGTCTACTGTGGCAACAACAATGCTACAAAGCTACATTTCATAAGGTAGTAGATTGCTCGAGGATATGTGAAGGTGATAAAATGAAAGTATCAACAAATCATAATCCCTCTAATATGATTACTAAGCTTCTATTAGGGAGATTTTTCTTTCATTGCTTGGATTTGATCAAACTAATTGTTGATTAAGCCTGTAAAGGGCTTACTGGTAGCTAGTCATTCTTAGTGAGAAGATTTATGCTGAACCAAGGTGGAGATTTGTGAAGATTGTTTCGGTACAATTTTGATGGGGTTCCTAAACTGTCTAACTGCATCAGACCGTCCAGTAGAAGATGTATATCTTCTAGTATCAATCTGGATAGTCTTGGTAGAATGTTTAGTCTCTTATCGTCTATTGAGACTAGTACTATTTGGAGAAGCCGCTAAATGACGTTTCAGCTCTATACCAGGACACTCTGTTTATGTGTCTTCTCGAATAGTTTAGATGTGTTTCATGATAATTAGTTATGGTTATGTTGTATATATAAGAACACATATCCTCAATTACTATTAATTGAGAGTTATTGTTCAAGTATAATAACAAAAACTGTGACAATTGAGCAAGAGTTATATCTGAGAGAGAAACTTTGAATTGTGACATCTGTTCATAGTGGATTTGATCTTGGACATAGAAGTTCGTTATTGCTTCAATTGAATCTTATTGATTTTGTGCGATTCTTTCTTGTTCTTCTCTGTATATCTTCTACCTGTTTTTGTTTGTGATTTCTCTTTATTATCGAATTATCGTTTTTGTGGTAGATGCTTCTACAGTTAATTTGATTTGAGGTATTCCACAACAATGTTTGTAAGTTGCATGCAATATTAGTCGTCGGTTGGTTTAGATGTATTGAAGTAGTCATATACATTACTCTTGTTTGAGAGTGAGTCGTAAGACGATGGTAAAGTTTGTGTCTTCATGACCAGATGATTATGGGTCTAAATCTAGGAACAGTATTTTTACATATTAAAGTGAAAGATTACGCGATGACTCTCTCCTATATCTTTGCAAAGCTAGGAGCCTCTGGCACTCGAAAGTTAGTTTTACACCAGACTCTTGATTTATTTATTTTTTTCAATATGAATGATTGTTTATAAGTTATTCTATCTATGCTATGCAGTCACTCGTCTAAATTAGGATGTATAAGAAAACCCTTAGTTTTTTAGTTAATGGATTGCCCATGATTGCAATGTTTGTCCTGTTCCACTTCTGAGCATGAATGCTAAAAACATGTGTTAGCACTGGGAGGAGAGGCATACAGTAGGTAGGATCTGTAAATAGCTGGTAATAGGAGAATAATATTTCAATCCCGGAAATTAAGATGATATATTCAGTGTTAACAATGGAACTTACAAAGACTCAAAGAAAGGAGACTTAAAGTGGCCCTGAAACTGTCATTGTCTCTTCAAAAACTCTAGTTTTACACAACCTGGATAAAAAAAACATAGACTGAAAATATAGGGCTTTGTTTGGTTTGTGAAAAGATTATTGTTTTCATGTTCAGTTTCATAAATATTTACAAAAATGATACCTTATTTCCACTTTATTTAGATTTCAAAATTTTGTACAAGAACCGGTTGAAAACAACATTTTGTTGCTTTTACCATTTGCCATACAAAATTTTGAAAGCAAGGATATAAATGGAGAGAAGGTAACATCTGAGTAATTATTTGCATAAACAAAAATGAAAACAAAAAGGTTTTCTCAAACCAAACAAACCGTTAGCTGAACGAAAACAATGACTAGTTGTAAGAGACTCGGGTAAAAGGGCTTCTCTAACCGAAACCAGCCACTTTTTCTTGCGACAGCAACTATAGCTCAAGTTAATTTGACTAGTTGATCCCTTCTTTCTCTTATTTATATATGCTGTTATCGTAGCCTTTGTTGGTTGTTCATCGCAAATTATACTTTATAGCTACCAGGCATATCATTCTTTTCATATTTCCCTTCCAGCTGTATACTCTTGAACCACTTTGCACATACAATATAAACGATCAAGTCTATTGATGTCAAGGCAGCTAAGAGGAAGTAAAACCTATCTAGATGACCTCTGTTTAAGTTTCCAGGGATCCACCCTGGCATGTGATCCTCGGTGGAGATCTTCATAACGATACTAACAAGTAAGCTACTTACATAGTTCCCAAGAGAGATGGACGTCATGCAAAGGGCACTTCCAAAGCTTTTTAAACCATCTGGTGTTTGAGCATTGAAGAACTCTAGCTGGCCTACATACATAAAAACTTCAGAAGCTCCAATTAGTGCATATTGAGGAATTTGCCAAAAGATGCTTAGAGAGCTTGTCCCACTGCAGTGGGGGCATCCTGTTTTTGCATATTTAAGCCTGTAGCATTCAACTATTCCAGCTGAAACCATTGCCATTACAGCTATAACAAGCCCAATCCCCATTCTCTGAAGCTCAGTAAGACCCTTGGAACTTGTCTTTTTAAGTCGTCCCACTAGTGGATCAATCACTCTACGGTAGAAGAAAATGAAGACAGCTACGCTGAGGATGTCAAAGCTAGACATGCTTGCAGGTGGTATTCTAAAATGGGAAATTGTAGTTTTCATGGCAGCCCCTTGTTCTACAAAAAGAGAAGCCATTTGTGTGAAAACCACTGAGTAGATTATGGTGCAGAGCCAAATTGGAAGAAGTCTTAGTATACACTTCACTTCTTCAACTTGAGTTATAGGACAGAGACGCCAGGGGTTATGAAGGCCTCTTTTTTGGTCTTCTACGTCTCTGGTAGATATAAATGCTGCTCTGTCCAGAAACCTGCAAAGCAGATGACAAATGTCAAATTGCTATAGTTTGGTAGAATGAAGAATGACCAATTATTCAGAAACTGTTTGGTGTTTAATTTTTAAGTTGTGCCATGGTTTAAGCAAAATGATTAATTGATGACATCAATACAGTAAAAGCATTCCATGCAACCTCTGATCTACAACTATAAGGTATTAACATGAATTATATTGAGAAGTATTTAAATATATGTGTTTTCATCTGGAAATAGCTTCTAATACTTACTTGAATCCGTCGGTGTGAAGAATCTTTCTGTTGCCATTAGTGGGAGATTCATTTTCATCCATGACATATAGATCCTCTTCATTTGATGTCATATGAGCTCCCCATTTCCTTAATGCAGCAACAAGGACTTGGCCGAACCTTGAAAGAGGATTGCCACTGGGTTTGAAGTGTCTATATCTTGGGGTCCCAAGAAGAAATAAAACAAGGGCAGCAAAAGCAGAACCTGCAGACGCCCAGAACCCAAGTGCCCACAATCCTTCATCTTCAAAGTAGCCTAGAATTGTGTTTGAGAAGAGTGAACCAAGGTTCAAAGCCAAGTAGAAGTAGCTAAAGAAGGCAACCTTTGAGTAACCCTCCTTAGAGTGCTCCTCGTCAAACTGGTCAGCTCCAAATGTAGCAATATTTGGCTGATACCCTCCATTCCCCAAAGCAATGAGATAGATTGAGAGGTAGAACATCCCCATCTCCAAGCTTGAATGTTTCCCACATGAAATAGTTTCATTTCCACAACCTTTCGGCCTAATCAAGGAGAGGTATGATGAAATGGACAAGGACACCAGGCCCTGTTATTTCAAACCAGAATATTAGTTAATTACCCGAGGAATGCATTGGCTTGAAATTAAAGAGGGAGGAGAATAAGGAAGTGAAATGAGATCAAGAGGATATCACTTACTATCACAAAAATGACCTGAAAGATGGCACAAGTTTTGTATCTTCCCCAGTAAGAGTCACTTAGGAAAGCACCCACAAGAGAGAAGATGTATACTGTGCCAGTCCACTTGCTAACATTGTTTGCAGCATCAGCATTGTTTTGCCCCATCACTCTTGTCAGGAATAGCACTAGGTTCACCCCTACTCCAAAGAATGCTAAGGTTGCCAGACCTTGGTTCACTGATTGATACCATCAAGAAAATAAACAGTGTCAAAATAGTGTTTATTAGTATTGTAAATTGTGATATTTGAATACACTCACATGCATCCTTGCTTTAAGTGCACTAAAGCTGTAACTTGTTTGCGTTATCCCAGTAGTTCTATTAGTCTTTAATTACGTATTTTGCAGATAGACTTTCAAATTGTTGCAAATTCAGCTAAGAAACATGCAAATTTTATTCTCAGTTAATTGTTTAACTCATATCTATCTAACGTGGGTATAAAGGTATGTGCAGAGGGGAGAAATATAGATGTGTTAACATGCATGGATAAATCAATCAGGGTTACCATAACTCGCAAAGAGTGTTGGATCACGTCACTTGAGAATATATTGAAGGCCGATTATAATAATAATAATGGCAGGTCCGTAGTTCACTGTGAATGGTGCATTCCCCACTAACAAGCATTATAAGCCACCACAATTAACATGCACACATGATACTTAATAATATAATTTTAGATATTCCAGGTTTTGGTTTTGGAAAGCACACGCTTATAGTCATGTAATGATAATGGTTTCACACACAAAAATAAATAACACTTGGAATTTTCTGCTATAAATAAACCCTTTTTATCTACTATTGTTAATTAAAATATACAGCCTGGCATTAATTCTGTAATGAGAGAAGTGTATAAAAAAACTTGGCTATATCAAGTGTTTTGGTTTTGTGATTTTGGCCATTTGTTTCCTAAAATTTTAATTTTAGAAGAAAAATATATTCTACTTATAAAATTTATTGAAGACTGATTGGTCGATGATCTTATTCGAAAAAAATGTATTTCTGATTGCGACTCATATTTCAGTAGTAGCAAGATGGCGACTCTCTTTCTTGCTTTCCACACACAAACAAAAATCTCAATTTGCATGATTGAAGAATCAGGAATTATCTAAAGCCAACCAAAACAAAAAATAATATTCATACAAGGTTATATTCCGAATAGTTTAAAGTTGAAATTATTTATTTATTACGAAGTATCTTTTCTGTTCTCAACTAAGGTATTTGTAAATTAATTAAAATTCGTTTTTGTTGGATTCCTTACTATACCATCCCTATAGAAACAAAAACAAAAAAAACAAAAGATATATTATCTCCGCATGTGTGTACTTTTGCATCTAAAAAACAATCACATAATTCTGTATATGTACATGCACGTTACTTATTTGCTCACTTCTCTGCACACACGAAAAAGTCTCAGAACTAACTTAACAATTCCAATAATACTTGGCTGCTTCTGACCTACCAATTTCCCTTAACCTTTAATGGTGTGCTTATGTTATATTTTGGAACAAACTTCTGAATAGGTCACTCAGCATTTATTAATTATTCTTCCCTCTTACTATTATACTATCTATATCAATCATTTAAAAAATAATTGCTAAAAAAATCAATAAATGATGTATTTTTATCATAAAATATTTATATTGATAATATCAAACATTATACTTTCTACCTGCTGTACTAATAATTATCATTCAAATGTAAATATCAAAATTAATTCAAAATACTTGAAATGATATGAATTAAAATATAATAAGCAAAAATTACTTAAAAAAAAATATAAACATACCAACTAATTTAACTAGCTGCAAGTTCTCTTATAGGAAGTAATGCTATAACACATCTTCTAATACACTCTTTTTAATTCAGACCATTACGTGTTAAAATTACTAAAATTACAAAAGTAAAAGAAGAAGTTATTAAATGAGAATGAGAACCTTATGGTGTATGTTGTTTTAATAAAATTTAGTGAGTAAAAAAGAAATATATTAAAAAGTATGATTTTAATATATATTTGTTATCGGTACGAATGTGTGTTAGCTGCAATGAATTGGGTCTGTATTTACCAAATGTATAGATAACATTGCTTGCACACATTGGTTGGTTCATGGTCACACATCCATTGTTAAGGACACGTGGCAACGACCCACGTCATGCAGGATCCTAACACTGGTTACGTGTCAGGAACGTATTCCCTTAAAATGCATGCTAATTTCTTCACTCTCCCTCTCCTTTCTCAATTATTGTGTTCTTTTATCAGTATTCAGAATCTCTCTCTCTCTTTCTCTCTCTCTCACACACACAACTGGATCAAGAAAAAGTACATCACTGATCCAACAAGATATATAGTGAGGTGGAGTAGAATTTTCAGCCAGGAATCGCAAGCTGCTAATTTAAAACCTTTGATTTTTTGTAAATCGAATGGAGCACGAGGTTCCTGCATTTAAGATGTGTCGTTTTCTACTGAGTGAAACTGATAAGATGACGAAGAAGCCTTGTTTGTTTGTGAAACAATCCTAAAGGCAAATTCTAGAGTTCTTTCAGTGATAAGCTATCTAAAGTACACACATGTATTCATCAAATTTTATGCTAGCTGGAACAAGGTTCTTCAAACTTCTACGGCTCCAACTTCTGCCACGAGTCATCACCCCTATCATCAGCTGCTACTACACTTCACGTATCTACCATCAGATACTACTTCACGTTTCTTTCTCTCTCTCACATACACAATTCATGAAATCAATAACACCTTTGTTCATTCGTAGGATTTAAAATCATTTGATGCATTACAGAACCATGAAACATAATGAAAAATGATGATATATTTATATTTGAAATTGAAACTTACACAGCACTATGGTTCCGGCAACCCATCTCCCAGATTTGGCTCTGATTGCAGGACGACCGTGCCAATCAACGCTTCCATCCAGAGTTAACTCTTCTGTGTCATCTTTGAACTTTACCTGCAGATTGATTTCAACATTTAAAAGAAATGACACATTTTCCATAGATATGTGGTGGAGAATGCATGCATGCAGTTATCTGCAGATGAAGGGAGTATATATAGAAAAAAAAGAAGAGAAAAGGGTAAGCTGAGAAGAAAGGATTTGAAGTTTGTTATATATATACCTGTTTGGAGAGTTCTAAGCAGGCCATTGATGATGTGAAAGTGATGAAAGTTGAAGAGAAAGTTGTGTTAACTTCTCAACCTGCTATGGAATGCAGGTGAGAGAGGTGAAGCAGAGGAAGGTGTTAATATGAGTGAAGGCTTTTAGAAGAAGAATGAAATTTACACATGATGCAGAGGGGTTGGGTGTATCCAATAAATAGGGGAAGCAGAGATGGCTTCAACGGTCCAGATTTCAGAGTACAGAAGTGGGGACATCCCACGTGTCATCGTCTATAATATAACTTTATAAAAAAATATATAAAATACACTCACTTTATAAATTATATGAATACTTTATGTACACAATAATTGTCACATTAATTAATATATGTATAAAAAAAATGAAAAAAAAAAATAAGGTTATCTAAGAAAATATAACATATTTACTAAAAGAATTCGGGTGAAGTGATTTTTAAGATTTTACTGAGATAATTTCAGACTACAGAACTCAAAGAATGCTAATTTACAAATTATTCATCGATGCATAAATGACACTGAGGTTCTTGTTGGATATGCACCAGTGTCTCTTGTCATCTGAATTTGTTGGTCATAACTTTATAATATTTTTTTCTTTTTTTCTTCTTATTTCCCCAAGTTGTTTGATGTAATAATACATGCACTCCGGCATCCACATATTATTTTCTTTTTAATTTTTTGCAATGAAATTATTAAGAATAAATAATGAACAAATTAATTACTTACTTTTTTAAGAGAAAAAACGTTGATTTAATATCTCAGATGATGTAAAAAAATATAAATTCATTCCTTAATCTTATGTTATAATATTGCAAAACTAAATCTTATGACAATCAAAATTCTTACATTTTTAAACTTAGATCAAAATTTTCGATTTAAAAATAAATAAATTTAGAGTTTCTTATATTTCACTTACTTAATTAACCATTCAACTAATTGTTAATAAAGAGTATAATTGTTTAATTATTATTTTTCAAACATTTAAGAAAATAAATATGTATTATAATATTAGGTGGTTATTTTTATCATAAGTAAACATCGAGTGAAATTAAAATAATTAGACTTATATCAAATCAAAATCAAAATCAAAATACAATACAATACATATGAAATGGCAGCTACCAATAAATGCAAAGAATTTCTTTTGGACTGAAATATACGGCAAGTCGATATCATATTTAGCACCCACATAAAATCGGTTTTTAATTTTCTTTAATTTTTTATATATCTTCATTTTCTCCTTTTTACCTTCAAATTTATAGATATAATTTAAGTAATTTATTAGAATGTTGGTATTTTTATTGTTGTTAAAATATATTTATTCATAGCTAGCCTTTTACTAAAGTATTTCAGCCTCTAAACTGGTAAGTGGAAACTTATGAGTATTGAGTAACATATCAATAAAATCTTGTTTTTAAAATGATAAATTACTCAATTTTTTTCATACTTTCAATTTTATTGTTCAAAATCGTTTGAAAATGTTTTTTGTTTTTTTTTTAAGAAAGTAAAATAAATCCTTATTTATTGTGTTTTTTTTCTATGAAGAGAAAAGCTATAAGAATACATACTTTGTTTAAAAATATAGATATCATTTTATTTTATATTATATTATATATATATATATATATATATATATATATATATATATATATATATCAAATATAGAACATTATCCGGAACAAGATTATAAAATTCAACTATAAGTAACGTCTAACCTAATGAAAATAAACGCCCAATTTAAATAATTAATGAAAGTTATGACCAAGCATTATTCCCTCGTGTGGTCAATTATTAGTATTTATAGTTTGACGTTTAAGATTCTTAATTGGCCCTGTTTATTTTAAGGTTAGACATGATTCATTATTTTTTGATAGAATCGATAGTGAACATTTTAGGATAAGTTTTACACTAATTTCAACCGTATAATTATATTAAAACACACATTTTTATAAGAATGTGATAACTATTTCGTTGTCATTTAAACTCACAACTCACACTTGTTTTCTCCTTCTACTTTTTAGATTTTATTTAGTTGTTATTTAAAATTATCATTTAATATTTGTGTTTAGTATGCATATTAATATTAATATTTATAATTATCGTTGACCGCATATTATTATATATATATATATATATATATATATATATTATAATATTTATATATATATTAATAAAATA
>Ga0209589_1007933_pt1 | contig 16787 bp, 13 predicted proteins | sample CowpeawhiteBW_FD_187525 | JGI IMG/M metagenome (GOLD analysis project Ga0209589, IMG submission 187525) | Root nodule microbial communities of legume samples collected from California USA - Cow pea white BW (SPAdes) (version 2) | ecosystem: Host-associated > Plants > Roots > Nodule | place: USA...
CCTGACAGGTTCTTTCGCCGAAGCACCGCAAGCCGCTCGCTCGCTACGGCGCTCTGGAGGGCGCGCTTCGCGAGCGGCTTGCTCCGACTCGCGGCAGCCGATCCAGAAAGACACCAGGGTGCGCTTCAGTAACATTGTCATCTGAGGCAATATGCGGGGTTAAATCCGGACGTCGCTTGACAGGAAGTTGGCAAGGATACCGTTCATTTCGATACGATCGAGACCGCAGAGATCAATTCCGATGGCTCGCTCGGCCAGTGGAAACTATGTCCATTTCACCTCAAGGGTGGTCGTTCAGCTCCAGCTGTAGCCGTGAACAAAGGGAGCCTCTATGTCGTTGGAGGATGGGGTGACCTACTGATTGAAGACGTTTTTAGTGACATCCAATATGCTCCAATCAGAGATGACGGCTGTCCTGACCCTTGGCACACCAATGCTGCAAGATTGAACATGCCGCTGTACGGTCATACAGTGGCTCTCGCGTCAGCAACTGGCGGGCCGTTCCTCGTTGTGCTCGGCGGCAATGCCGGACAGGGCAACTACTTCAATAATGTGCAATTTGCCCCCCTGACGCCAGACGGCGAAACGGGGCGGTTTGTGTTCGACACACATCAATTCGCTGTGCCCCGCTGGGGTCAAGCCACGGTGCAATACAACAATTTTCTGTATGTCCTGGGCGGCTCTCAACGCGGAAATGGCGATTATCTGAACGACGTCCAGTTCACCGTCGTGGGCAATCAGTAAGACCTCGCTTCCACTGAAATTGTTGCGTGCATCGCGGTGTCGCCTTCCATGACAGACTCGAGATTTATTGGCTTGGGTCCATGCGGAAGCGCCGCCGCCCACCCGCACTTCAGGAGGAGCCGCCCGCGTCGCACGTGTTCCGGCCGGCGCTTTGCCCCGGCGCGCGGGAGCGGCAATGCCTCAGAACTCTTCCCTGGACGAGACGATGGATAGGCCACGCGTAACTAACCCCAGTCGGAGCGATTTTATTTCGAGAACAATTCTTCTCCTTCGACCGAATTTCCGAAGTTTTGGAGGGCTCGGCCCGCACTCCATTCCTTGATCCGTATATGGGCCTCTCCGGCCTGCTTAAGCTGACTTTCGGTTAAGGTCAGCTGATCCTTGGTCAAGTAGTCCCAAAACGATGCCCGTCTAGGAAAATACCTGCGAAAGCGAAATCGGACACCATCACGCGCTAACAAATCATAGTCTTGCTTCGATTTGTTTTGGAATTCACTGAGAACGGCGTCATAGGTCATCACGCGGACGTTCGAGACCTCCTCGCCAGTCTCCAGACTCGAGTAGCGCCTCAGCTTTGGCGCCGATTTTTCAAACTGGGCGCGGCGCCCAATAAGAAGCACATGTCTGAATCGGACAGGATTTCTCTCCAGCGGTACGCGGACAGGCTCGATCTGATCCAGGAAGGCTCTCGCGTTTGCCTCCAGGTAGTCTTTCCAGTCACGGATTTGATCCAACCCCCTCGTCAGGTCGCTGTGTGTCTTGATGGGCTTGCTAGCATCCTGAAATAGCTGTCCATCGGGGCGCTCGAATTCGACCAGGACGCACCACCAGGTCGCAGAGCTCTTAGTCAGGTACACAAAGTCTGTTATCGAGCCAGGCGAGAGCTGGAGCTGCGGAAACATGAAATTGAAGTTCACGCCATGATTCAGGAGCCACGGCGTTGGAATCGTGCAGGTGTAGTGCTCGAAGAACGGCTTAAGATTGAGTTCCGTAATTCCATTCTTGTGCAGAAGCCGCCGAAACTCGCGGGCAATTGCCTCCCTATCCTTTAAGTCGGGATTGAACGAACTATCTACACTCATGGCTCTCACCTATTCGAACAAATAATTTGCACTACATAGTGTGGATACATTCGCTCGGTTGCTTCAGACACAATGTGTGATGATGCGGCAACAGACCGGATCTCACAACGACTCGAACATCAAGCAAATCGGCCGATTAACCAGTCTCTGATCGATAGGGGCCCTATAATCGACTTTTGGCAGGCTGGCGCCCGCCGCACGGGTCGCTCCTGTCCCCGACGTCACCTAGCTCGCATTGGTCGCGCTCGCCCACGGCCCAACGCCTTCCACGATGTCGTGATCAAGGAACTTCTTATCACCTCTCTCCATCATCTTGTCCATGGCGCGCTTTAGTTCGGCTCGGTTGAGATGCACATGTGCAAGCTTACGAGCAAGGAATCCGTCACTATTGCTGTGTCCTTGCTCGTCATCACGCATCCAAGTCCAGGCGCGCGCATCTGCCGAACGCAAAAACAAGACCCAAGCGGCATAAGCCTCAACCGCGTCTTGAGCTGCGAGGTAAGTTTGCCACCAGTGATGGGCACAGGCTTCACGCCAGCGCAGCCGCGCGGCCTTGCCGCGCAGATCGGCAATGTCCGTGCGGATCGGCCCTTCGGGCCAGGCCTCCGGGACAGGAAGCGTATAGCCGGTGCCGAGCCCGTCGAGGAGGATGCCACGTCGCTGCCGCCATGCCAGCGACGATACACGATCGGCAGCGGCATGATCGGCGATCCAGGCAGCCTTGCCATTGTACGACGCCGCCAAAGCGATGTCGAAGAGGCTCAGATCCGAATGGCAGGATGCCAGGCTGGCAAGTTCGTCCCGAAGCGCAGCGACGGGCGCAGAATCGGGAACGCGAAACACCATATGCAGCAACTCGTCCAAACCGGCCGGACCAATGTAGCGTGTTGTGATCGTCTTGCGCAGTGCGCGCCACAGCGCGGCACCGCGCATGGGAGCTTGAATGAGCAAAGCCTCGCACAGTGCAAGGAATGCAGTCTCTGCGAGTCGGACGCGTCTGCGGAAATCCGTGCTGATGTCATGCGAGCCTTCGAGCCAGCGATCGATCATGTCGGATGCATGCTGGATCACGGGAACCAGATCGACGGCATCAACATTGGTGAGGTAGAGGCTCGCTCCTGATTGCCTTGCTTCCTCGATACGTGCTGTTGCGGTCTCCACCGCGCGTTGGTGAGCCTTGATGCGCGCATCGGCATCGAGGGCAGCACGGATCGCTGCTGGGCCATTTCGGTCCTGGGGATCTGGCCTCAGCTGCACTGAAACGAAGAACGGTGTGAATCTCTTCTCCCTCCGATCGACCGTGAGGGTCGAGCCTAGGTCCGGTTCCGCGATTTTATCGGCGGCAAGCACATGACCGAAGATCTCGGCGGCAAGCCGCACCTCAGCGGGGTCGGCGCCACGGACGCGCGCCGCTTCCAGCAGGCGCCACGGCGCGAGACGCGGCCCCAACTGATCAAAAGGCAGAGCGGATTCGACCCTGATAAGTGCGCCGGTGCCATAGTGGTTGACCCAGACATCCGCCGCCGGGCTCCAGCCCCAGGCCTTTGCAGCAAGATAACGCCCAAACCGGGCGGCATCGGCCAGCGTCAGCATGCGAAACAGCACACCATCCAGGTCATGATCGGGCTGGTCGATCAACCCTATTAGCCACGACCAGGCGCTGTCGCCAAAGCCGACGGGGTGAACCGACAAGAGCACGACGAGATCGCGCCGCTGCTTGGCAGGCGCCGCGCCGTATCGCGCAATCAGGGCGTCAACGTCCGCCAAGGACGGAGTTCGCATGACCTCGGCAAGATCAGCAGGAATGAATTTGAGGTCGGCCGCAATGAGCCTATCGAACTGGGTCTGTACATCACCGAGGGACTGCAGTTCGATCTTGAGCAACTCGCTCGCCGCGACCCCCTCATTATTCTCGTCCTTCTCGTGTGCGCCCCGGCGCAAAACCTGTGCTGGCTGCGCCTCCGCCATTCCCGCCAGGATGAAAGCCTCGGTAGCGTGAATGGCGCTCCAATAGCGTGACTCGGGCGGACAGGACGCGAAGCTTTCCATTTTGCGCCGTAGCAAATCGGCGAGAACGTCCGGAGCGCATCGCGCGAGTGCCGGTTGAAGTTGCTCGAAATACAATTCTTCCGGGATATGTCCCATCTGGCGGTGGAGCTTCGCCACGTCAAAGCCAGCAGCGGCGGAACGCAATTCCTCGACGAAGCCGGCCGGTGGCTGAAATGTTGGATCAAGCCACAGCTCGGCGGTGCGCTGCAACCTGGTATGGAGAGGCCGCTCCTTGTCCTCAAGCGCAAGGTGCGCGTGCCGGCGCTCGAGCGCAAAGAAACTCCCGCTCGGATTGGGCAAGTAGTCTTTCTCGTAGGTGTAGTGCCGGTCGATGCCGGGGTCGAGGCGAGCGGCGCATTCCTCGTCGGCTTCCTGCCCGCTGAGCCAGAGCAGGAGCGCCGCTGCGCGGGCTGGGAGCTGCGGGTGAACGCCGGATTCGGGCGCGCGCGAACCGATGTCCTGCGACAGGGCGCGCAGGGCAACAGCTGTTGGTTCGGGATCGAGCTCATTCAAGTAGCAAAGCCATTTCAAGCCCTGCCAGCCATCCGCGTGTCCGCGGACGGCTGAGGCGACCGCGATGGCTTCGAAACAGGGCGTGATCCTCGACAAAGGAAAGCCTTCGAGGATGGCAGGCGCCGCGGCCTGTAGCCTCCCATCGTCGCGATCGACGAGACGCAGCGTAACGCCCAGCACCGTCAATGGTCCGGACGAATCTGTCCCGATACGGCTGCGGTAGCGCTCCGCACGACGCCGCTCGAAGTCGACGTTGGTGTCGGGCCTGTTGTCGACTTCGCGCGATACCACCGAGAACCAGGCACGGACCCGCGCCACGATCGCAGTCAATTGCGTGCTTTGGGTTCGCGGGATGGCCCGAAGCGCATTGACTGCCCACATTCGAGCCGATGCCTGCGCGTGCGCGTCCGACTGTTCCACTGCATCGAGGAGGGCGTTTGGAATGCTCGGTGCGAGGCTCGCAAGCTCTCGGCGGTGACCATCGGTGACGTTCTGGGTTTGGAGCCACGCTGTGACCAGAACGCCGCCGATGGGCGTTGTGAACGGGCCTCCGCGTTCGACAAGGATCGAGACGGCCGCCCGGAGAATTTCTGCGCGCTGATCGAGGCCTGCGATCGGGTCGAGCCATTGCGTAACCTCGGTTTCGGCCGCCGCAAACGTCGCTCCTCCCATCGCATCGAGATGCGCAAGCAGCGCGGCCCCCAGCGCGTGGGCTACGACAGTCGGACTGAGCTGCATTGCACCCGAGGATCCGGGCCGCGCGAAGCGCCCATCAATGATGTCGCTCAGCCGGGCATATACCTCCCGCTCGGAGAGATCGGGCCGGCTTGCCGTTTCGCCAAGGCTCTTGAGCGAGAATTCCTGGATACCGCCGCGGTAGCGTCCGGCGATTTCAGCAAGCCACGCCCGCCAGTCGTTTTCACTGAAGGATTTGCCGGCGCGATCGCCGAAGGTATCCCGCCCATATTCCCACAACAGCCGGTGGACTGTGACCTGACCTGCCTCCACGAGCCGATCGCGAAAGCGGATGACGAGCTTGAACAAGCGCGGCGTGCGCGCAAGCTCGATGAGTTCGGGATGCAAATCTGCCTGTGCAAGGTTCTCGAAAGCGAGCATCTGATCGAGCTCGCCGCCTGACGTCGCATCATAGACGTCGACGACGACGGGAACGGCCGGAACGACAAGTCCGCGAAGTCCCGAGAGCTTGTCTTCAAAATGATGCCTGCGCGTGCTGATGATCACACGCACCCGCCCCTCGAAGGCTACGCCCTGGAGGGCCTTCAGGAGCGATAGCCAAGCAGCCGAGGGCTCCTGATTGAGGCCATCGAACAGCAACGTGAGAACGGGCCCCTCTTCCCTCGGCCGCTTGAGGAGGTAAGCAAGCCGACGCAACCAATGCTCGGGATTGCGGGTACCGGTAAGCTCGCAGAGCCGCTCGGCCAGAAAGCGCCTGAGGGTCGATTCCGAGATTCCGGTCAGACCAGCAAGCGCCGAAGAGGGAACGGTGAGGACAATCGGCTGTTCGGGCAGCCGGTCGGTCAGCCAGTCGAGCGCGGCCCAGGTCTTGCCGACACCGTCCCACCCGATGATCGCCGTCGGCGCGTCGCTGGCGGCAGCACCCCGCCACCAGGCATCCAGCGCATCATGAACACGCTGGCGCCGCACCCTCTTGGACTGAGCACCTCCTGCCGCATCCTGCCCAAGTTCAGCGTTCGACATGCGCTGCGAGGTCCAGATGCCCTGCAGCTTGCGGTGCGATTCGGATCGCAGGCTTTCGAAGCCGAGAGACCAGACCTGCAGATTTCGGCGCAGGCTGGCGATGGCCTCGCCCATGGCAGGTTGCAGGTGACGTGCGTGATCGGCTGCTTCTTGTGAGGACTCGGCTTGCACGAGATCGGGGCCGAATGCGCACAAAGCAGCGAGCGGTGCGCACTCATGATCCTTCCAGTCGATAACCAGAACGGGAATGCCGAGCCGTTCGCCCTTTTGCACCAGGTCCTGGGCGAGCTGCTCCGGAACACTGCGCGTGGCAATGAGGATCCATGCTTCCAGCGCCTCGTCACGTGCCAGCGCATGGTCGATTTCGCCGAGGAGCTCGCGGTCGCTGAGGCGAGTGTCGTCGCCATATTTCTTGCACTCTAGGCGGAACCGACGATCCTGCTGGCCGAGTGCACCCGCATCGCCCCCGTGTTGAAAGCCTGACTTGGCTACAGCAACCGAAATGCCGAGCAAGCGGCCCACAAGTCCGGCCGCGAGATTTTCTAGCTTGTGCGCGTTCTTCTCGGCCTGAAGCGCGGATTTCAATCGGCTCTGATGGGAAAGCTGTTCGGGGGTGAGCGGCATGACGATCGGTTGGAATGAATGAACTTGCGAGACAATTCCTGGAAGCGTGACCGGGCGCGACTAGACTCCTGCGCCAAAGCTTAGCCCCGTCAAAGGCAATGAGTGTGGGCGTCGAGGACACGCTAACCTTCCCCGGCGGCCGATATCATGACAACTCGCACCACGATGATTTACGGCCGGCGAGCCGCTATCCACTTCTTACATCCTTTGGCTAAGCGACCGGTAGTAGCGGTATTGGGTCGAGCCTGCCGGATGCTCGAACTGAAAGCAACCCGCGAAATTCTCGATCGCTTGCATGACCCCTTTCAGGGACGGTGCGGTGAAGGCATGGGTCTGTCCTGTCGCCCAATGCGAGAGGTAATTGCTCACGATAGTTGCCACCGAGGTGTTGAGCCCGGCGAGTTGGGCAGCGTCCAGGACCAGGCGGCCAGCCGCATCATGGAGATCGACTGCTGCCCTGATCGCGTCTATTAGGTTTTTCGCCATGTGCTTGTCATCATTGAAGGCAATGCCGATGGGCACGGGAATCCCGACCTTGGAGATGACCTCCTCGAGCTTGAATTCGAGGTACTGTCTGATCCGAGGAGCGGCATCATCGGTGTTTCCCGTGTCGAGAAAGGCGTGAGTCGCATCACGGATCTTATGGATTGCGCCCGACTGCGGTAGGACCGACGTTCGTGCCGTGCCCTGAATGCACTGATGCCACCAGCCCCCGTCATTAGCATTGGTGTTGAACAGCTTCTCAAGGACGGTGTCGTGACTGAGAAGGATGACCTGCGGGCCATCCGGAACTCCGGGCCGGGCAAATTGTCCTTTGATCACGTTCATCAGATGAAACTGGTGCCCGGAATCAAAGCTCGATGTGACGTCATCGAGAATCAGAAACTTGGCGCCCCCGCCATACAGCGAGGCGGCCGCTAAATAGACGCTGATCGCGAAGGCGTTGCGATAGCTCTCCGAGAGAACAGCCTGGGCTGAGATGTCCGGCAGCGTCCAGAACTGAGCAAGCGAGATGGAAATATCCTCGCTGCCGGCGCGCTTTCTCAGGGCCGGCACGACATCGGTGTACATGATCGCCGCGAAGATATCTCGGCTGATGGGTTCGATCGCGGCGAGCCGACGCGCGCTTGCCGCGGACTCGGCGCTTGCGAAGCATGTGCCGGCCGTGTCAAGGAAGCTCTTGACCCGGGCAATTCGCGCAAGTTCCGCGACGATGGCGGATTGCTCTCTCAGCGCGGCGCGCAAGTCCGACAAATTGCTCTGGAGACGGCGTGCAGCTTCAGCCTTCTCCACCACAGCGGTGAGCTTTTCGGGAAGGCTCTTCTCCAGGGCGAGTTTCCTCTCGGTCAGCTCTTTGATGTTGGCGACCGCGCGCTCGGTAAGCGTTTTCAGCCATTCGGCCAGCGCGCGAGTGCGAGCCCCCTCCAGGGCCCCCTTCAGCCCGGCGCCCTTTGCCTCGGCGAGCTGGGCCTGCTCATCTTCCCGGCGGCCCAACCGTTCCAGCTCGTCAAGCTGATTCCAGCCTTGTTCGGTCCACTCGCGAACCAGATTGGCAGAAGCCGTCTCCACGGCCTCAAACGCCGCGATCTTGTCGCGAACGTGGTCGAGAATCGAAGCCGGTCCGGATCGATCACATGTCGGGCAGAGGCATTTGTCCGCCCAACTGTCATCGGCAAGGATGGTTTCGCTGAGGCCGTAGAGCTGGCGGAACAGATCTCCTTGCGTGAGCTTTAGGGCGGCGTCGCGAGCATCGGCCAGTTCCACGAGGCGCTTGCCATGCCGTTCGCCTGGCGCGGCTCTCACCGCCTCTGACCACCTCGCCTCGTCGCGCAGGATTTTAGCAAGTTCTGCCCTTGCCTCACCTCCCTCGGCAGCTTTAGCTGCGTCGACGCAACCCGAAGGATCGATCTCCTCGAACGTCCGTCCATCGCAGAGGGGCTTGAGCAGTTCGATGCCACTGAGGGCGGAATGCGCCTTCGCGAGCATCGTCGCCTCGGCTTCGGCCGGATCGTACTCGTCACCAACAAGCGCTGTGAAGGCTTCCTTGATATTGGCTCGGGCCCGCTGGACGGATACGGCCGCACTGTTTTTCTTTGCTTCCTTACCGGCGAGGCCAAAGTGATTGTTGAAAGCCCTCGTGTTTGTCAGCGAGGCCAACCCTTGTCGCAGGGATGAGTAGCGCTTCAGCCCCAGCAGCCCCGCGAAGGACCGGCCGCGCTTCTGCGGCGCAAAGTCGATAAAGTCCTGAAACGTCTTTCCGTCGAGAAGGACGAACTCGCGATTGAGGTCCGCCAGGATCGCATTTCCGTCTGCACCTGCACTCGCCGTAACCGTTCGCCCGCCGGCGGCATCACGCCGGACGCTGACATCGACCTCGGCACCACCGCCGACAGGCACAAGGGTGAGGGTGATCGTTCCCACACCACCGGCATGAAAGCGGTTCAGATAATAGGACGAGCCTTTTTCGGCCGCAGGCAGATCATCGAGCTTGGGGATCCGGCCGGTGATCGCGTAGACCACCGCATCAAAGATCGATGTTTTTCCTACCCCGTTCGGCGCTGAAATGGAGTTGACGCAATCCGTCTTGAGTTTGAGGACGAGAGGGGCACCCTCGTTGTTGATGCCGCGAAAGCCTTCGATGGAGACCTTCTGAAGATACCAGCCGCTCATCGTGCAGGGCTTTCGTCAGAGGAGGCCTGCTGAGGTTCGACTGGCCCGGTTACGACGTACAACGCGTCCAGGAGCGCATCGTGATCGAGAGCCATTTCCAGGCTGAGCTTCGACAAGGCCCCCGAAAGGACCTCAGCCAGCGGATCATCGATCCGCTTGAGCGCGGTGGAGAGCGCCGAAATGTTTTCATCAACGGTTTTGCTATCATCGATTTCGAACGCAATTTCAGTATTCGCCACTATCCTCTCCCAGGCACTAATCTTCCGTCCGTGCTCCTCAATGCCGAGACGCGAATGAGCGTTCTGCCACCGCTCTCGTGCAGGCAAATGGTACGGATTCGACCTCACATTCAACACGCCTAGCGCGTTATCCACCTCAAAGCGAGCGCGCACTTGGTACGTTTCGCGCGGAGCTAAATCCGAGCGACCTCCTCAGCTTGCGAGCAGGTTTCTTGGCGCCCGCCGCGTTGCAATTCCGTCGAATGCGACGATCGGCGGGGAGCGCCGCACGCACCCAACCCCCATTTTTCCCGCTCCGGCCGTTGGCCCGCAGGATCGATGACTTCATCCTTCTCAGGGCCAGGGGGCCAGCCGCTTCTTACGCCGAGTTTGCATATCCGAAAAGGACGCAAGTACTCAACAGGAGACACCGCGTTAATTTCCAGCCCTGACAACCTGGACTTCGAGCTTGCACGCGCTGGACTTGAGCTCCAGGAAAATAGGCCTGCAGAATCCGCTCGGCGCTTCGAGCATCATCTGTTCGCCGGTGGATCTGGTTCCCTGGAAAACATATCGTCCCTGTGCCGCTTCCAGGGGTCGCTTTGCTGAATTCGCCATCAAGTACCCGTAATTCTTGTCGGAGCAACCGCGGACACTGGCATTCAGGTCAGGTAATTTTCCGGCACAGGTGAATTGCCAGGCGATCTCATCGCCAGGCCGCGGCTGATAGCTCGAGCCGTCCAGCGACTGTAGCGTGGTTTGGATGGACGTGTCGTCTCCGAACACGATGGAGAAGCGAGCCCCGTTGGGGTCTTGACGCACGGCTGGTCTTGCCGATCGCCCCGAGACGATCCGCCTCAGCGAGACGACCAGATGCTCGATAGCCTCATCGCGAGCAGGCGCCATCACGAGCACAAGCGCGGCCTGCTGGTCGAGCTCAGCCTGCAGCATACCGGCGTATCTTTGCCGCTCCGCTATGGAGCTCGGATACCCGGCGCGTCCCAGATAATCCGTCCACATCTCTCCGAGAGTCTTGCCACCCGGATACCCCGCGCGGTCAAATGCGTTTGGCCCGAAGTCCGAGATAAACTTTTCTCGGGCAGCCGACAGCGCCGCGGATAGCCGCTGCGCAAGCTCGACCTTGGAAGGCTGGGACTGGGCCGCGGGGTCAGCGGACTGTGCAAAGGCGGGGAGCTCAGTGGAAAGGAAGATTGTGACTGCCAAACCTAGGCAATACAGAGAGCTCTTCAGCAGAGAGAGGCAAAGAATTTTCAAGCAAACCTCCTAAACATCTTAACTCGGGTCACAACCTATGATTTGATACATGGAAATCGCACCTAATTTGCACTTTGCAAGAGCATACAGCAACCATTACTTGCAAGCTCTATGATCGAAGAAATTGGCGCCTTCCTAAATGCCATACCCGCTGCGGCGGCGAGTCCTCTCGCCCTTATCGCGTATCTGGCAACGGTCCTCGCCTGGACGCTGATTGCGTGGCGGGTGAAACGATTCCAAATCCTGATGGACAAGATCGAGAAGCTGAAGGAGGAAGATCGCCTGGAGGCAATACGTATCGAAACTGGCCGCGTCGTGCCAAAGGGAATGACTGCCGAGCAGTATCTGCGCTCGCGTATCCATTTCTTCATATTCGCCGGCTTCCTTGCCTTCTGCGCCACCGCGGTTTTCGTTGCCTCAATGGCTCTCATTCGTGTGTACGAGCAAAAGGCTCGTGCGGACGGGTACATCAACGAAATACTCGGTCAGCCGTCCTCGCCCACACTTGAGGCCCCCTCACCGTACAAGAGTGGGGTCAACACACTTGGCAACGGCCGAACCATGATAATGGAGGCGCAGGCCGAGTTAAGACCACCGCTCTCGAAGGCAGATCTCGATCGAATTGTTGCCGAGTGGCAGCTCCAGCATCTGGCGCCGGATCAAATTAATGACCGGCTCGCAGAGGTGGCGGGAACGGCGCGGCTGAAACGAGCCAATCAGAAGCTGAGCGAGGTCACGGGCAGGATCGAGGCGATCTATGAGAAGCTCGCCAATTGCTTCCGAGCAGCGGAATGTAGGCCCGGTGATCAATTTTCAAGAATGTGCAATGCAGTCAAAAATATCCTCGCCACCATCGATCAGATCAATGCGGCCGCGCTTGCCATTCCGGGCGTGAATTTCAACGCCTCCGGGACGATTGCCTCACTCGGTGGCGGATCAATGGAACTCAACTTTACCAAGCTGGCCTCGCCAAACGTAACCTATTTGGCCACCGTGGTCTGTGATCGAGATTAGGTCGAATTGATCGACCTCGTGGCTGGAACGAGGTTCGACAGGACCTTGAAGTTTCGTCCCTATACGAGGGTGGAGGCATCGGTGCAAAAAAACAGCCCTCATTGGTCTCAGCCTGCTGGCGCTGCTTGGCTGCGCACCGGCGGGCGCCGCAGATTTATCGACCACAATTGCGTCGATGACCGAGCCGGTACAAAACGCCTACACGTTCCTGCATGAGAATCCCGAGCTGGGGAAGAAGGAGCTCAAGGCGCAGGCGTACCTTCAGGATGCGCTGAAGGGATTTGGCTTTACCGAGTTTATCGCCTCGACCGAAGCGCCGACGGCCGTAATCGCAATTCTTGATAGCGGCAGGCCGGGACCAACGATTGCATTGCGTGCCGAGATGGATGCCCGGCCCTTCGAACTCACCGCGATCGAGCCGACGTCTCATACTCCGCGCTCAGGGATCGACGGCTTGATGCATAATTGTGGCCACGATATCCACGCGTCGATCCTGCTTGGCACGGCTGGCATTCTGATTGCCAACAAGGAGCGCATTTCAGGAAAGATCGTGTTCTTATTCCAGCCGGCCGAGGAAACGCCGGGAGGCGCCGACGACATCGTGCACGAAAAGATCCTCGAGCGCCTCGGCGTCAAGGCAATGTTCGCTGAGCATGTCGCTCCCGGCATGTCGATCGGGACCATCGCCATCGCACCCGGATTTGCCCTGGCCGGAAGCAACTATTTTCATCTCAAGATCAAGGGGACGGCTCGCACGCGGCTGCGCCCAATCAAGGCAGCGATACGCCGCTCGTCGCGGCCCGCATGGCGATCCAGCTGTCTGAGTATCCGGCTCGTCACCTTGATATCGCTAACAAGCCCGTTATCATTTCGGTCACACGACTCCTCGCCGAAGGCAATGCAGGCAATGTTATTCCCGCAGAGGCCGATGTCAGCGGCACCATCCGCAGCTTCGAGAATATCGCACAGGGCGAGAACGGCGAGCCCTCACTCAAGGAAAAGCTCGATCAACTTGTCTCGCGAATGGCAGCGGAGGCGACTGCAGATTACGATTGGGCGATCCGACCGGGTGCGCCCGCGACTCGAAACGACCCTGCACTGTTCGAGCAGATCATGCCGCCTCTCGCACGGGTAGGCGAGCGCACCAAGGCTGCACTTGCGGCTGCTAAGGCACGCGGGGTGAAACTGGGCAACCCCAACGGTGCCCGCGCGCTCCGGGGCAAGCAGGTGGGCAACGCCGATGCAGTCGCGCGGATCAAGCAGAACGCTGCTCAGCGCGCGGCGGACCTCAAGGGTATCGTGGACGACATACGCGGCTCAGGGATCACCACGGTACGCGGAATTGCCGAAGAGCTTCATGCGAGAGGCATCAAGGCACCTCGGGGTGATGTTTGGCACGCTACTGCGGTCTCCCGACTACTCACACGGCTCAACGGCACGGCTGAGCGAGCATAGGAGGGCTGCCTTAAAGCCGCCGCTGCCGCCCAGCTTACGGTTGCGGTGTCACACATCTTGAGAGCGCCAGGGGCGGCAGACGGCCGCCTTGGTCCGGCCGGAAAGTCGTGACGAATTGCTAGATATTTGGGCTGCGCTTCTGGCGGCAGCCGCTGATCCAAAAAAATCGCGATCTTTCCGGCTCAAGTTCATCGAGATTGTTAAGCTGATGGATGCGCTAGATGCCGCTGTGCTTGCGGCTGGAGCGAAGAACACCGGAGCGGTCGCCTTCGACCGGAACAAGCTAGACGTGCTCGCTGCCGCCCTTCATTGCAGAACGGACGAGGTGGCGATCTCACTTGAGAATCTGGAACGGTTCGGCCTAGCGCACCGCCTGGCCCCCGAGGGGGGCAATGAATGCGACGTATTCAAACCTTACGCCGCTTGGGCGAGAATTGCTCAGGGCCGTAGCTGCCAAATGAACCGAGAACAAACACTGTCCCACTCCAAGCTTAGGTGGGACGATTAGGCAAAAACCCTCAATAAGATCAAAGCTGTTTGGAGATAATGGCGCTCCCTAGGGGAATCGAACCCCTGTTTCAGCCTTGAGAGGGTAAAGTCGATCCCCTTGATGATCATCGTGAGGACAGTCCGGCGATGGAGACCTTACGGATGTCAGGCCCGGCTCTTCAACATAAGCAGGCGTTACCGCACCAGTTTCGCCCCAGAAACGACCCAGGCGAAGCGCAACGAACGCGATCAGATTCAAACAAAAAATCAGTAAAATCAACGAAGCCAATCGCTGTCCCGCCGCTCATAACGGTCTGGTTGCAGGTTCGAGTCCTGCCGGGCCCACCAGCGGATCAATGGCTTTGTGCGGACACCGAAAGAGTGACTCGATTCCGCGATAAGAGTGACTCGATTCCCGCCTTTAAGAGTGACTCGATTTCGTAGGCCGCTGATGCCGCTCGGTTTTCCCGCCTGATTTTTTCTGACGCCCAAGCGCGCGGACGAAGGAGTCGAGGGGGGTCTTTTCGACTTGGTGTAGGTCAAACGCGCTCCGGCGGTTGCCGTGCGCGGGCGTTCCTGGACAACTGGGCCGAGCAGGTCGTTTCCGAAGAGCCGGCACCGTCATCTTCACCAGCGTGGCGGTGAGGCTGACCTCAAAGCTGATCGATCACGATAAGTGCATCGCAGGATCCTCCGTACCGTCCGATGACGTCGTTTTGAGCGGTTCTGATCACTCGAACTATGTCTTGGCCGAGATACTGGGACGTCGCGACACTCGTTACTCCGGGAAGATGATCAAGGTGTGCGTCATCTCGGTCGTCGACGGACTCAGGGTCGGCGACGAGAGAATAATAATCGCCAACAAGGAAATCGACGACCACGGTTGCATTTTCCCGATGGTTCAAACGCTTCAAGAGAAGCTCAACGCAAGGCGCATCGCCGGCGGCCGCTGTGTTTGGACATTTTGTTAGCGGCGACGAGAGCGTTTGGCGCCATTCTGTTTTTAAGACGCATGAGTCCGCAAGGGGCACATCTCCGAAATCACGGGTGCGTGTCGCCTGAGCGGACCTCCTTGGCGAGGCTGCCGAATATTTCCTCCAGGAGTTCGACTATGGGCCGCGCGCCCTTCTCCTGATTGAAGATGTCTCCGGCAATTCGTATGGCGCCGACTGAGAGCATCGCGACGATCCGCAACGCCATTGATCGTTCGGGCTCGGGCCACCGCTCTTTGAGCGCTTCGTAAATCTCACCTTCCTGCTGCACGTAGTATGCCTGCTTGCGCGCCTGAACGCTCGGGCTCGTCCGCATCAGTCGGTCCAACTTGATCATGTCTTTCGACGGAATAGCGTTACAGACACTGACGACCGCATCCCGAACCGTGTCGATCGGCGCCGAGCCTGCGGAAGCCTTTCGTACCGCATCTGTCAGCATCTCGCCAATCCCACTTTGGAGGGACAGCAAAATCTCGTCCTTTGACGTGAAGTAGTAGAAGAAGGTTCTGCGCGAGATTCCTGCTGCGGCAGCGATTTCGTCGAGCGTTGTATGATCGAAGCCATTTTTAAGGAAAAGAGCGATGCCCTTCTCCGTGATGCGTTTCTTGGTCTCGCGCTTCTTCCGCTCCCGCAGGCCGCCGCCCTCTTTATCGTCACGCCCGGAATTGCCCAAAGCCACCCTCTTGCAAAATTACACTTAGTGCAATATTTATTCTACACCAAGTGCGAAAATTGTGAAAGCGACGCTAAATGGCAAAGTGGACCGCAGCCGACATCCCTGATCAGCATGGACGAACCGCCGTAGTAACCGGAACCGGTGGATTAGGATTGGAGACGGCCCTCGCGCTGGCCCGAGCAGGATGTGACGTGACCATAGCCGGTCGCAACCCTCAAAAAGGCGCTCACGCAGTATCTCACATCGAACACGCCGTGCCGGGTGCGACTGTGCGGTTCGGCAAGCTCGATCTTGCAGATCTATCTTCGGTTGCCTCATTCGCACAGCAGATGGAGGATGAGAAGCAGAGCTTGGACCTTCTGGTGAACAACGCGGGCGTCATGGTCCCGCCGAAACGGCAAGAAACGAGTGACGGCTTCGAACTGCAACTCGGTACGAACTACCTCGGTCACTTCGCATTGACTGCTCGTCTGAAATCGCTCCTCGCAAAAGGGAGGGACGCGCGCGTCGTCACGCTCTCAAGCCTTGCTGCTAACGGTGGACACTTCGATTTTGATGACATCAATGCCGAGAAGAACTATCGGCCACTGGCCGCCTACAGCCAATCGAAGCTCGCATGCTTGTTGTTTGCACTCGAGCTTGACAGCCGCAGCCGCGCCGCTGGATGGGGTTTCTCAAGCATGGCTGCTCACCCTGGCATCGCGCGGACTGATCTAGTGCATAACACCCTTGGTCGGCGAAGCGTGGCGGGACTTGCACGAACACTTTTTTGGTTCCTGCTTCAGCCCGTATCGCAAGGCGCGCTGCCCCAGTTATATGCTGCCACGTCCAGCCACGCGGAGGGAGGTGGCTACTATGGTCCCGACGGGCTCCGTGAAACCCGCGGGCACCCGCACCCCGCACGCGTTCCTCCGCAAGCACTCGATTCCGTCGCTAGACGCAAGCTATGGGAGATCTCCGAACGAATGACCCAGGTGGCGTTTTAATAGCGTGGGTCTGGACACGGGTCGAAGCCGAACTTTATCCATACCTGAACTCTTGTCTCATGGCCCTTCAGCGACCTCGGAAGGCGTCCGCTTTTTCGCCCCTGTTTGGAGGTGGAGCGGACACCGGCAGCAAACTTCTTAATGAGTACACGGCCTAGCGTAGGGTCCGAGCAAGCTCACGATAGGCAACCTGCGAGCAGGCCGTTCAAAGCAGCCGGCGCGTAGGACAATAGCCTTCGGATTCGTCAAGCAATTTGAATGGCTTACAAAACCGAGTCACT
>Ga0209589_1007935_pt1 | contig 16781 bp, 3 predicted proteins | sample CowpeawhiteBW_FD_187525 | JGI IMG/M metagenome (GOLD analysis project Ga0209589, IMG submission 187525) | Root nodule microbial communities of legume samples collected from California USA - Cow pea white BW (SPAdes) (version 2) | ecosystem: Host-associated > Plants > Roots > Nodule | place: USA...
AAAAAAAAAAAAACCTAATCTCTTTTATAAATTAATGTCTCCATTAAAAAATATTTATCTTTTATTATAATTTTCCATAATATAATCTTAATATAAATAATATATAATATAATTTTAAAAAATATATAAATATATGTAAAAAAAATTCAAAAAAAAAAAAATGGGGGAGTCGTGGCTCCCTTTGTCATTACTAGTTCCGCCAATGGACACATGACACGCCGTTAACTGCGTTAATATTTTTTTTAAAGAAACCTAAATAAAACATTTTCCAAAAGTTGGGACGAAATTGAATTTTTCTTAAAAGTGGATATCAAACTGAAACTTCCAAACAAAAGCGGGTACTATTCAACTAATTAAGTCTAATAATAAATTTCATTCAATCTAAACTAAGCATAAACATATGGTATTGATGATTATTATTTGCAAAACTAGACCTATTATTGAATCGACAAAAATACTAATTAAAACTAAATGGTTCAACTTTGAATTTTAGACTAAATGTTAGTAAACAATTCTTGTTAAAAATATTTAAAATAGAGTTCAATAAATGTAATATTATAACTTATAGTGTTAAAAACTGAAATAATGTATTATTTTGCAGATTCTTAACGTTTAAATCTAAATAAAATATATCATTAAATTTTAGTTTTAAATGATACTGCAATATCTATTAATATTATAAAAAAATTACTTCTATAATAAATAATAATAAATTAATATAATAAAAATTACTAGAATGGAACACCAAATGGGAACCTAGTTTAACAGGTTTAGAATATAGATTTGAAAGATTATGGGTTTGTGGCCCATCGTAGATATTGCATACTCTGGTTTGGGTCTTTCTTCTTGCACCTCCAAAATTTCTTCTACACCTTGAATAGAATTTTAAATTCCAAATATATCCTTTGACCATTTAAATAAAACTACAAATATCATATCTCCAAAATTACTTCCAGAAATCGACTTCTAGAAGGAAGTCAAAATATATAATCGAAAGTTGACTTTCGAAAGTCAAAATATATAACTGGAAGTCGACTTCCAGAAGTCAAAATATATAATCGGAAGTCGACTTCTAGAAGTCAAATTATATTATCGGAAGTCGACTTCCGAAAGTCAAAATATATTATTGGAAATCGACTTCCCAAAGTCAAAATATATTACCAGAAATCGAATTCCGAAAATCAAAATATATTACCAGAAATCGACTTCCGAAAGTCAAAATATTATTTTTAAATTTTATCTTTTATTTTAATTATTTTTATTACATTATATAAAAAAGTTATATAATATATATATATATATATATATAATTTTATTTTTTAAATATATATTAAAAATACTAAAGAAATAAAATAAATTAAAAATACTTAAACTTTATACTAAAAAATATTAATTCTGTTTTAACTATTTTTAATTCTATTTAAAGTTTATGTTTTCTAAATTTTAAATGTTTTTTACTTTTTTATTTATTTATTTTTTATGTTTTCATACTTCTTAATATATATTTGAAAAATAAAATAAAATATTAATATTTATGTATATAATTTTATTTTTATTTAATGTACAGAATGTAAGCCCCATTTTCAGTTTTATGTGTTTGGGCCTAACCTCTTGTGGGCCTAAGGCCAGCCTAGTAAGGGACCTCCAATACCCTCGCCAGCTCACTCATTCCTCACACTGTCTCTTTTCCAGAACTGTTCCTCTCCCTCAACCTCTCTACTGAAGCAAGAACTCTGCTAGGGCAAAATTCGTTTTCCCCTCAAAGTGAATCAAACCATTTCCTTGTAAGTATGGATCGAAACTCAAGCTCATTCATGGTTCCTTTTCTTGTACTAAGTTGGTATTAAGTTGGTTATGCTCTTAATCTCGTCCTATGTTTTATCCGCAATGTTCACAGTTCCTTAAATAGCTGCTTCGTCCTTTCTCTGTGTGCTCTTTTCCCTTCAGCTCAGTTTACTCAAGGTAAGGGAAGCTAGGTCTATGTTCTTTTTTTTGTGTCTTGAAGTATATGGTTAGCTTAAGCTCTTGTTGTATGCATAAAGTAGTTGACAAATGCTTGTATCTATTTTGAGTGAACTGTATGGATTGTTCTTGGCTGTGTTGGGTGCTGCATGAGTGAAATAGTGGGGGAGAACTGGTATTCTCGCCCAGGCGAGAATAGCAGAAGCTCGCCCTGGTGCTGCTCGAGCATCTCGCTCAGGCGACCAAACCTTGTTTTGAGCGACGCCTAGCCTCGCTCAGGCGAGAATGGCTCGCCCAAGCGAGTAATCAAGGAAAGCCAGAGTGCTCTGCTCGCATCCTCGTCCAGGCGAGGGACTTTTGATTTTGGGCGAATGGTGTCTCCCCCAGGCGAGCTGATCTCGCCCAAGCGAGGGCTCGCAGAGTGTCACTATTACAAGCCTCGCTGATGAAGGCGTGACCACCTCCTTAGAAGCTCCCTCAAGAAGGATCACCAGAAGCATGTCTAGAGGGAACTCTTCTATTCCATCACCTTTATCTTTGTTTTGCATTACTTTAGTTTGAATTCCCTAAGTTGGTTTCTAGTTGATTTATTTTGGTTGGCTTGTTGACTTTGATCCAAAGTTGACCTTTGACCAAGATTAGATTAACTTAAACCAACATGTTAATCCTTGTTTGTCTTGTTTTGTAGGTAATTAAGAGAAAGTAGAGCATGGCTAGGTGGCACTTGGTGATTGGAGCACTTGGATGAAGTGGAAGAGAGAGAAAAGCAAAAAGCATAAAGCAAAAGCAAAAGTAGACAAGTACCTTGTCTCCTTTTGCCTTTGTGGTTTATGCCTTAGAAGGTCACTTGGTCTCCTTCCTCTTTTGGCCTAGAATACTCATGGGAATGCCTCCACCAATCATCTCCCTTCACTTGGCCAAGACTCACTCTCACATTAGGTTTAGGGTTTGCCTTTCTTTGACAGGATAATGGCCTAGTCTTTGACAGGATAATGGCCTTAAATGCTTGAAGGCTAACCTTGTGTGTGGTAGGGTGAAACCCATTGACAATGGCTCTGCAGAGCAGTAGAGGCCACCACAAGTGCAAACGTCTAGTGAATACGATCCTAGTACATTTATCCGGATAATTGAGTCATAGGGTCTTGCTTGTTTGATATAACATGATTCTCTATGCCTACTGCGTTGCATGCTTGGACTGTTTAAGTACTTGTTTATTATACTATGATAAATTTAAATTACACTAGTTTACCCTTTCACTTTATGTATGTTCTTGTCCTATTTTCTCTTTTGCGATGATCACCCTATTAGTGGGAGCAGATGAGAATAAGGTGGGAGGTAGGTCTGGTGGTGGTAGCGGTGTCGTGTAGTTTGGACCAGTTATCTGTAGCATTGCAGAGAAGTTTTATGGCTAATGCCTTTCTTTTTTTTTTGTAATTCCTTGCTCTAGAAGCGACCCTTTTGCAAACTGTTAAACACCCCTTTGTGTTTGTTTATGGCATGGTGGTATGCCTAAGTTTACTTTCAAAGTTCACTCTTGGATGACTGTAACAGTTACCTTTCTTATGTTATATGTTCATCTGATTGCTCTTCATTATTATAATCATGCGATATTTTATTTAGTAGATTATTCTATTTAAATGGGATGTCACACAGAAAAATAAGTGTAAAAAAAAAATATTGTTAAAATTTAAAAAAAAAACAAAAAACAAAAAATATATTTTGTTTTTGACTTCCGAAAGTAGACTTCCGAAAGTCGACTTCCGGTTATATGTTTTGAGTTCCAGAAGCTAACTTCCAGTTATGTATTTTGACTTCCGAAAGTTGACTTCTGGTTATATATTTTGACTTTCGGAAATATTCTTCAACGAAAGTCGACATCATGAAATAATTTTGGAGATGTGATCTACGTGGCTTTGCTCAAATGATCAAAGGATATTTTTTGAATTTTTAAAATTTTTGGAAGTGCAGAATAAATACTTGAAGGTGCAGGAAGAAAGCCCCTCTGGTTTGGGTTCCCATTATTGGAATGACCGGAGAGGGGTCCTTTCATTTTTTATGAAAAGAAAAGGGCGCTTCTCCCTACACCTCCAAGCCTTCTTCTGTACCCCCAAAATTTACTATTATACCCTTCATTAATTTATAGGTGAAAGTGGGTGAAAACGGTGGAAGAGTAGTAAATGAAATTTACTGCATCGTCAACTTCTCTGCACCCCCAAATTATTTCATACGTATTTCTTCCCGTTCTGTGTTTCTTCTTCATTCTCATTGTGCCTTCATTTTAATTTTTCTCCGTTTCATTCTCTCGTGGTGGTCCTTATCCAAGGTTTAATTTTCTCTGCTTCATTCTCTCGTGGTGGTCCCTGGTCCGAGGTTTGTGTCACTTTCATTGATTTTATTTTTGAAAGCTCTCTTCTTTATTCTCTATCATTGTCCTTTTGTGCTTGAAGGTTCTGTGCTTGAAGGTGGTACTGTGAGTTCCCTGAAGTCCTCCATTCTCTCCTCTTATCTTCTCTCCAGGTTAGCCTTTTCGAAGTTTGAATGTTAATATTAGTTTTACATTTTTTTCCTAATTATCCTGTGAAACGGAATTCGTATTCTGTTTTAAAAAGTATGAAACTGATTCCAAATTCCGTTTCAAAAAAAACATGGAAACTTTATGAAACGGATTCTGAAATCCGTTTCACACCTTTTTGAAACGGATCACGTATTCCGTCTCCTGGAAAAATTTAAAAATTTGTGAAACGGAATATGAATTCCGTTTCATAAAGTTTCCATTTTTTTTGAAATGGAATTTGGAATCTGTTTCATACTTTTCTGAAACAAAATTCGTATTCCGTTTCACAAATTTTTAAATTTTTTCAGGAAACAGAATACGTGATCCGTTTCAAAAAAAGTATGGAACGGATTCCAAAAGCCGTTTCATCAAGTTTCATGTTTTTTTTTCCAAACGGATTTTGAGATTCGTTTCATATATTTCTGAAACAGATAAGGTATTCTGTTTGTGTAATTTTTAAATGCAGTTATTGAAATTTCTAAATGAAGGGTTCTTATGTTTTATTAATCTTTTGTTTTCGTTATGAAATAGAATAATGTTGTTTATGTGCGTGTTGATTGTGGATTTAGTGTGTTGGTATTGAATGTGAATTTAGTGTGTAGGTGAGTGACTGCAGTGGTGTGTGTGAGTTTGTGAGTGAGTGTATATTGTGTGATCGGTGAATTTTTTAATGTGAATCATGCAATCAGTTTTGAATATCACCATGCAATCAGTTTTCAATTTGAGTTTTTGAATGTGAATCTTGCACCATCGTTATCTTCACCACCTTACTTCAACTTCCTTCATTCAATCAGAATAGAATACTTACCTTGACCACGAGCTCCATGCATTCCACTAAATTATTAAATTAATTACAAAAAAGAACAAATTTAAATAAAAACATGAAACGGATTTTGAATTCCGTTTCCCAGAATTCTAACACGGATTTCACAATCCGTTTCGGTGAAAAACAAAAAAAAAACAAAAATGGATGCCATGTTCCGTTTCATGCTTCTGCGAGACGGATTTCACAATCCGTTTCGGTGAAAAACAAAAAAAAAAACAAAAACGGATGCCATGTTCTGTTTCAGGCTTCTGCGAAACGGATTTCGAAAGTCGTTTCGGTGAAAAATTAAGACGATATTCGTTTCTGATTTTTATGAAACAGATCTGTAATCTATTGCACAACCATTCCTAAAATCAATTAAAATATACATAGATGGTATAGGATTACTTAACTGGATTATACTCCTTGGAAACGGTAAAGGAGAGGTGCGCGAAGGAGAAAAGGGGAGGCTGCGGAGAAGAAGAGTGTGTGGAGGTTGCGGAGAAGAAGAGTGTGTGGAGGGAGAAGAGGAGATTGTGGCCAAGGAGAAGAGTGTGCAACGGATGCTGGATAACAAGGAGAATAGGAAAAAAAAAGTTGCTGTCGCTGCTAGGTCAAAGATTCCTTCCTTTGGGGTGCAGGGAATCTGATTCCTTTTATTGGGGTGCGTTTTGGGGGTGCACAGGGTGTGTGGTTTTCGGGATGAATAGGGGTATACGGTGACAGAAAGAGAGAGAGTGAGTAACTTTTAATTTTTATCATGGACAAACTTAGAAATATATTTGTTTTTGGAGGGTACAGGAGAGATAATTGGAGATGTTGGAAGAAGCCCCCAAAGAAAAAGAGAAGGCCAACTCATAAGTGGAATATGATAAACTTTAACCAACCTCATTTCACACAACGCTTTTCAACAGATTCAAACACAAGTACAGTCTTTATAAATATTCAAACTTTAACCATTTTTTTTACACGGATTATAAACAGACATAAATATATTATTAATAAAAATGATTCTATTCTCTCATAAAAATATATTACTTTATGTTATAAATTAAATTTTTTAAATGAAATACATTATTTTCTTTCACAATCATAAAAAAAACATAAAACTTTTATATTTATTTTGAACTTATATTCTAATATGCAATTCATATTATCTCTTATTGTCATATATTGTCATCTAATTTATGTACTCTAATAAGAAAGTAACACGCAATCTCAGAATTCTAGAGAAAAATCAGAAATTTTAAAGTTTAGAAATATAAAAAATTTTAAATAAATGGAAAAATAATTTATTTTACCTTATATCTAAATTTTCTAATATTTGTAAAATATTTATTTTTCATTTAACCTAAATTTTCTTTTTTAAATTTATAGAATAATTACTTACATTAAAAACTACGCCATTTTAAATTACTTACATACTTAGTTTGGCACAAGCATAGGTCCTATGATTAGGCATATTATATTATATTTTAGAAAGATTGATAACATTGACATGTAGCTATCAAAGTAATACTACATTATTTGAGGACCAATTTGGCATGGTATAAGGGCACCGTCACAACTTTGACAGGAGCCGTAGCCAAATTTAGCATACCATTCTTGCTTTTTCTTTATTTTAGTGATGAACCATTCAATTTTCAGTGCCTACTAGGAGGGACCATTCTTCTAGCTTTTTCACCTATTCTGCTCAAATTGCTACAACATTTGCACATTCTTTACACAAAATTCATGCTCAAAAGGAACCCTTCAATTCCTACCTTCCATTCACGTCCACACATTGCTATTAATAGATGCCAAAGGTTCCATACACCCTACCCAATGTCATTTTCCTTTTTTTTTTTTTGCCACGAGTTCAGATTAAAACCCTACCCAGAAGAAGATGATAATGAGAATGGGTTAAGTAACTTTTTTTTCTCATAACTTTATTTAATTTTTAACTGATTTATTTAATTTTTTTTAAAATTTGAAGTTAATATTTCAATACATGAAAATGAAAGTTACACTGATTCCGTCTCCAAAGATAAATAATACACCAAATAAATAAAGGAGATGATATCAATAGAAGATTGTGAGGAGGACCAGGGCTACATGCAATAAAGTTATCCCCATTGTTGATGATAACATCATAATCTGGTCATAAAACGTGGCTACGTAATCGTGTCTTGTTAATTTGATTGATTTTTTAATCCAATAACACTTCTATCTTTGCGCCCCAAATTGAATGTTGTGTTAGTCCTGAAAAGCCTAAATGAAAAGGATAGATAAAATTTACGTATGATGTGAAAATGCATGGTTTCATATTACAGAAAGGAAAACTCACTTGTTCTCAATAGTCTACTTCACTATAATTATATTTCATTAATGAAGAAAGTGTGAGATGCTTGTGAGATGGGAGAGGGTCTTTAGTCATAATTAGTACACTGAAACCAACTTTGTCTTAAACATGTTTGTACATACATAGTTATGTAACATGCAACTTAACTTTGTTTCTTCTATGATCATCTGTTTCAGCCTTCGGTTGTAGTTTAACTTCAACAAAACATGAAAAAAAGTGTTTCATCAAGTTGTCAAATTAAGTGGGTTTTTCCTTTATTACAGCTTAACTTCAATGTTTTCATCTGCTTTCTTTTCACTACGAAACATAAAAAGGAGTTTCTGGCCATTAAAAGTATTGTTTCTGTCACAAATGTTTTTTTTTTTTTTTCTGAGATGGACATCAACAAACATTTCCATTATTCCCGAATAGTACAAAAGAATATCATTTTTTCACTTAAAATATACAAGAATGTTTTAAATTTTCATCCGAAGCATTGTGTTAAGATACTATAAGAAAATGTTTCGTTAGTAACCAATTTTAGTGATTAAAAATTGTTAGTTACTACAATGACCAATTTAGATACCAATTTACAAAGAAAAAAAATTATTGGTTACTAAAATAGTCACTATTATGAATAAAAAATTATAATTGACCTTTAAAATTATCTATCATGATTTTCGCTACCAAATAAAATTGATCATTAAAAATTAGCTACTTAGGTTCTGACTATCAAAATGACTTAGTTTCTAACTGACATCTAATTAATTAAAGACTAATTTATTAGTGACCAATTATAATTTTTATTTATAATAATTACTATTTTAGTAACCAATAATTTTTTATTTTTTAAATTGGTATCTAAATTGGTTATTATAGTGACTAACAATTTTTTGTCACTAAAATTGGTTAATAATAAAGTATTTTCTTGTAATGAGGTAGATAAAGACCATGAGTAACATCATGAACTTAAATACAAATTAAAGGGTTATAACACAAAATAAATATTCAATTTTATTTCATATTTTTTTCAACTTATTTCTTTAATATCTATTTCATCTATTTTTTTCTCTTCAAAACCAAACATGACACTAGATCTTGATATAATATGAGACTAAAACAGTAGAATTTTCTTTAATAAATTGCATCAAATAAAGCAATTTGATTCGACCATAACTCAGTTTTGTGTATGCAATTGAATATGTATATTAACTAATATAAATTTGTTCCAATTAACTAAAACTCTCAAATTTAAGTCCTGAATATTTATTTCAATTAAATATTTGGAAAAGATAGTCGTCTTATAGTAATTTTGTCTAACCTGACTAAGATTTGTTTATGTGAATGTATTGATATCTATCTTTGTACCATCACAATAAGCATTACATATATGCCTGTATTTGATTTTTATTTTAAATTAAAATGAGTTTACGGACAAGATAAAATTAATTTAAAAAAAAGACTAATTAATTTTAATTCTTTTAGATATATTTTTCTTCTTTGGCTTTTTGTTGTATATATTTAAATCTAAATCCAAACTAAAGCTATAACAAGCCTTGGACTTAGAAAATAGAATTCTACTATGACAAAGTGAATAAGAACCTGACTAAAGGATTAGAGAACATGTTTATTATTTTACATGTAGAACTTATATTAAAATTAATAAGTTAATATGGTCCGAGTATAATATATGTACATTCCTAAATGGAAGAAGGCCCAACTACACAAAAGGTGGATATCTAATAGACTTAGGCTATGTTTTCTTAAGAAGATGAATTTGAGAAAAAGGGTGTGAAGATGAATTTGTATGAATTTGAGTTGATGAATATGTGTGTTTTTTTTAATGAACTTAGAGAATAAAGTGAGTTGATTTGGAGATGAAATTTATAAAAGATTTGATGGATATAATAAAATAAAAAAAAATTGTTTTAATAGATTAAAACGTAAGATTACTTTTTTACACTTATAGTTATTATTTATTATTATTATTATTATTATTATTATTATTTATTTCTATTAAATATTTAGATATTATTGATTATTATGGAAAAAAATTGGGCACATTAATTTTTGTTGTTGACATTAATAATAGTTGTAAAGGATATGTTTTTTTTTATTTCTAACAATTATTATTATTCTTAAATGTAATTAATGGTAAGAGTTGTGTAAGAAAGAAAACTAAATTGTAGTCTATGAATCTCTCACAACAATAACTACAGTTGAAGAAAAAGCAAATGCACTAGATAAAAACACAGAGTTGTACGTGATAGGTTAAACTAACGGTAATTTTGTCAAATAATTAAATTCACCTACAAATTTCTTCATAATACGTGAGATGGGTTGAAGGACATATCTTGCATTTTCACGCTCTCCATCACCTTCAATTCACTGCAAAGGAACACAACATATTGTTATAAATCTACACATTCAGTTTTGTGTAAATAGTGAATCACTCCAAACGGACACACACTTAGTCTTTGTTCAGTTGGATAGATGAATTTGGGAAAATGTGTGAAGATGAATGGATTTGAATGGATGAATATGTGTGTTTTTTTTAGTGGATTTAGAGGGTAAAGTGAATGGATTTGAAGATGAATTGTATGAAAGTTAGTGAATGATTTGAGTGATGTGATAAATTAAAAAAAAAATTGTTTTAATAGATAGATTTTGAAGATTACCAAAATACTCTTAATGCTAAAAATATTTAAAATACTTTTTAGATTAGTAAAAAAATACTATTTAATAAATTTTAATAACAAAATAAAAAAAAAGATAAATTATATTAAATTATTATTATTTTTATAATAATAATAATTTATTATTATTACTTAATATTATATATATATATATATATATATATATATATATATATATATATATATATATATATATATCATATGACTTTTAATGGTACATGCACAATAATGCAAGTTCTTCACTCTCTTTCATGAAAAATTCCACCAGCCATATATTTTTAGCAATCTCACACAAGTTGTAACTAAAAAAACAAAACTAAAAAAATGGAGAACTGCACATGAAGAATGAGCATTTTAGTAGAGTGTTATGTATCTCAAATCTCCACACTGATGCGAAGATTAAAAAGATTGAGCATCTCTCATTTCCTTGCTTTCTCTCTCCATCAAATGACGCAAAACAAACACAAAAATATTTTAAAATTTGCGCTTGCTAATCCTTGAAAGCAGTAAATCAGCGGAAGAGAACACAACCTTAATCCAAAACAACTAAAAAAAAGAAAGGGGAAGCATCGTGATTTTCTCAATCTATTCCTCTCCCTCCTACACCGAAGGACACGAAAGTAGCGATAGAATAAAAGTCATTCCAATAATAACGACAAAGTTTGCTAGAATGAAAATTCCATCGATGAAGAAAGCTCAGTCGACATCTTATGCTAGAAAGCATTTAAATTATTATAGTTATTAGAGTTGTCAATTTTTCAAACAACACTTGACTTAGCCATGATCTACATGTGTTAGGGTCAAAAAAGTCTTCAAGACAAAAAAATCACTTATTAAAAACATTCACAGGAAATAAAAATGTCCATAAAAATTCTTATGAATCCAAATCATTTTTTTAAATACGAAAAAATATTAACTTTTTAAAATATTATTGGATAAATAAGCAATAATCAATATGAAAACCAAAACTTCATCTCAAACCAACCTTCGGTCCAGACTGACCTGTTTTGACTTTTGACAGGAGATAGTCCATCTAAAATTTCAGCCTGGAGCAGCTCGTCTTCACCTTTGACCCAGATTACCAGTTTCAACCTTCGACCTGAGACTACCCGTCTCAAATCTCAACTTTCTTACTGAGACTACTCATCTCTACTTTTGACCCGTAACGATCTGTCTCCGCCTTTGGATCAAGACTTCTCATCTCGACTTTAAACCCGAAATGGTTTGTCTTGACCTTCAATCTGGAAGAACCCATCTTAATTTTTAGCCTGACCAACTAGTCCCAACCTTCAACCTAATTTGGCCCATCTCAACCTTCGGCCCAAACTACTTATTACGACTTTCAGCTTGACCAACCAATTTAGCCCTTCAGGCCAGACCTTACTATCTGGAACTTTGGTCTAAATCGCCTTGTTTCGACCTTTGGTCAAGGTCGGTCAGTCTCGACCTTCGGCCCGGAACTACCAGTCTCGATCTTCGGCTCGTCCGACCAATCCTAACTTTCAGCCTAGGTCGATCCATCTCAATCTTCGACCCATCGACCTATGATTTGTGTCGGTCTATCTCAACCTTTGTCCTGAGACTGTTTGTCTCGATTTTTGACTCGACCAACTAGTCTTGACCTACAGGTTGGGCTAACCATCATGATTTTCACCCTAGGCCAACTCGTCTTAACCTCCGGTCTAGGTTATTCAATCTAAACCTTCGACTTGGGACGACCCATATTGACCTTTGGTGTGAGCTGGTCCATCTCGACCTTCAGCCTCGGTTGGTTCATCTTGGCCTTTGATCCAAATTGAAGGTGGTTTTTTAAAGAGTTAATTAAAATTTTGTAGTGAGACCAAATCCACCTTAACATTAACCCTAACCCATCTTGAAATGAAACTTTAAAGACTACGGCTTGTTCTTGCTCTCTCATTTGGTGACCTATAAGGGAACTTGTTCAAAGATGAGTTACAACTAGTTCATGCCATAACAAACAAATAGTGATTTTTTTTTTTTATGAAAGAACAAACTATCAATAATTATTATTGACTCATATATCAAATTTGGGACCATAATAATTTATTTTTGAGAAGTCAAGGTATGATACATCTTCTCAACACCAATCCTTCCTATAAATTTCTTCTTATTTTTCACTTTTAATTTTTGCAATAAATATATATTTTAGATTGGAACATCACACTACTTCCATTAAAAAAGAAATACAACATTATATATATATATATATATATATATATATATATATATATATATTCAATCGGTACAAGTACTTTAAGGCGTTAATATAACTAAAATGTAAAAATTTAAGAAGTTGTCTATCAGTAAAATATTAAATACAAAAACTAATATTATTAGTATAAATATAAAATTCCTATAAAAGAATCCTAAAAACATTTTGTTCACATTTTTTAAGGTCGAAACTTGTGTTATTTTGTTTTTTTAAAAGACATTATTTCTAATTATCCTTTTTTCCTTTTCTAATTATCCTTGATTAATGATAGGTCACGCTATACATATTACTACAAATATATTATACAAAAACACGTGGTGTTGATGGAGTAAGTGAGATTTTTGAGCCATGTTGGTTGATCCCAGACTTTTAGCTAAACCAATTATATTTAAAAGCGAGATCCAATGCTAAATTTACGAGATTTTGCAGCACATTTTTTTGGATATGAAATGGGAAAGATCCGTAAGTGTAGGGAACCAAAAGGATCAATAGATAAATTTTGACACTACTTGCTTCTTCATTGGCCTAAAAAGCAAAGAAAATACCGTTGCTTCTTCATCACTTTTATGTTCTTCAAAATCTGTTACTTTTGTGTTATTCATGACTCGTAAGCCGCAAAATAGTCTTGGTCATGGATGAACAATTATTACTTAATCTTCTTCAAAATCACTTTATTCTTTACCCATTGTTGAATTAAGGACTTTTTTTTTTTTACATGGGATCACGAAATGAAGTGCTTAATAAAAAGGAAAATGGCTCATCAGATTCCAAATGCTTTACGATTATTATTTTCCACGCTACCAACCAAACGTAAGGTTTTCAAAATAATTAACTGTCCTCAACACGCCAAACATAAGCCGGGAAACATAATAATTAGGTAATGACCCAATTCAGCATAATTGTCCATGAATACTCCAATCCTAAACTCTTAGGTTAGTCTTTAAGATACATTAATATTATTGATAAATAGGATGTTTGATTTAAAAGCATTTGATATCTACCATTCTAATTGTTAACTCATGATACACAATAAAAGAAAGCAACACCTTACTATATGTTTAAGTTGGGACATTTATGAAAAAAAAATCATTGAGACTTAGAAACTCAAAAACATTAAGAGTTTGGAAACAAAGTTGAGAAGCTAAATAAAACATCATGAATTTAATAGGAGAAGAAATATTAAATACGATTTTAATGTTGGTCTTGCTCAGTGGCACAGACAAGTTGAATATTTCTAATTATTTTAGAAGTAAGCATTAAATATTTTAGGCTTTTGCTTTTTGAAACAAGTATCACTTTCAATTTTGGCAACTGTGGAATTAAGGATACAGGTTTATTCTGGATTATGCTAACAGCACAAAAGAAAACAATTCCAAGGAATATTCATGTATTAGGAATGCAAGTAAAGTGAAGAGGAAAGAACCTTATACAAGGAACTTGCTTAAATTATATCCTTTCCCAATTTTATTTTATCATACTGTCAGCATGTAAATGTACATTTAGAACTTGCGTCACTTTTTTTTTTTTTCACTCACCACAAGTAATTTAAAACTTGACCTATTTGTTAATTATTATCTTTTCTTCCACGCTTTATTTCTTTCTCTTCAAGATAAAATCAGGGTAACAATTATTTGCTACTTAAAAGATAGGAGAAATTGAATTCAGCTTGGTACCAAAGAGTAAACAAGCACGACAACTTTAATGATAGTGTAATGTTATAGGAGGTTCTAAAACAATTAATGAGGAAGCAAATGACTAAGTTTAAAGTTTGAGAGAATGGTTAAATAATGTGTTAGGAACAAAGACGATAAAAGGAGATAAAAATAAACGACACAAAAATTTAAGGTAGTTCAGCATACAATATAGATGTCTACGTCCATGACTATACTAAAGATATTTTATTTTAGTGTGTATTTCAAGCTTTATAGAGAGTTGTTTATATAGCAAAATAGAGAACATTATCTCATAATACTAAAATAACCATGTGAGACTAAATCAAGTTCCATAAATATATTGATGAGTCTTTCGACGAAGTATTTATGAGTATTTATTCTTATATGGTGTTCTATTTTACCATTTTTATTTAATGCAAAATTTAGACTCTCAATTTCCAACCAATAAAAGTCGTTGAGGCTAAAAATAGCACGAAATAGAAACAATTAGGTAGGTAGGGAGAAGCAATTGATTTGGTTAGGTTAACTAAGTGAAAAGGAAGTTATGACAGAGATTGCATACACATTCCAGACCTTTTTGTAAGGAAGTTTGTTTTGGGCATGGCATGGCCAAATGATATTATAATTTTAACTGACTTTAATGGTATTTAATTTGAGTTGTTACTATTTGTTGATCACGCGCACTGACAGGTTAAGGTTTAAAATGTAAGGAGAGTGTGTGTGTGTGTGATTTGGCTTTACACGCCAATGTCCTATTGTGAATTGCGTGGAGGAGTATCACTTTACTTTGATAAAGATATCTTCCCAAAGTTTGTCCCTATGTGTCAAACTGTAACAACTTAGTGGTGTTCTTTAATTTGAATGCCATAAGCGCAATGTCAACTTTCGTTATACTTTACATTGGGGGGAAGGTTTCGGTTCTTCTAGTAATCGCAATATATGACTACCGACTATGTGACAAATCACTTTTCGCACGCACCACATGGGGATCTATATATAGCCTCTCAGCTGTGACCCTTTATTCCTCAACATTATAAACTAATTTTCTAATAAATTTACTAAAAAAATATTTCTAATCATCGAACCTTTTTTTATTCATAATCTTTATTTATAACAAAATAAGTTTTTGTTAGGACACTTATCGTTACTACATCACGTTAATCTCCCACAGAGATTGATCCTTATATTCGCATTATATCCTTTTTTTCTATTCTCATTTTCAACTATTCTTTTCTCTCGATCTCTTTCCTTTTCAATTTTTATCAATTTTCTATTTGTTCTTTTTCTTTATCATTTTCCATTATTCTTTAGTTCATTCATAAGGTTATGATTTTGTTTTTTCTAATGCGCATATTTCGTTGTTGCCTTTTGTTTAAGGTGTGAAATCAGAAATGAAAGTCTTTTATCTTGGCTTCTTTTTCTTACTTATATTATAGTATTGTAGTACATTATTTATTTCATCTTTCGAACTTTTTTACCAACATTGTGAAGATATTTTTTAGAAGTGAGTCACCAGTGAGTAATACTACATGTTATTTTTGTCCACTTATCCTTGAGAGACAAAGAGAAGTCTTTCTTCTTCATATTATGTTTGTCCATGTTCATGCATAGAGTATCTCTTTTATATTACTGGGATTTTTCTTCTTTCTTGTCTTAAGCTAAGTTGTTCTTGCCTTTACTGTTATGAGTTATGAAAAAGAGGTAAAGGTATGTAAAGATACATTGACATTCGAGTCGATTTAGGAATAAATGAGGTAATAAATACATAATAATAAATTGTTTATACCTTCGAATTGTAATATATCTATGTTTTTTCTATCGATCTTTCATTTGTATGGGTTTTATATGGCAATCTCAATGTTAGCTAGGTCTTGGGACTAATAGTGTAATAACTAGATTATTGGCTTAAATCTTCATCAGCAAATAATTGACAAATAGACCATAATTAAGGATTAAAAATATCTCCTCGATAATCTAGGATGTATTAGGATCGTCTATATAATAATAGGACAGGTAATACAATGAAAATATTCACTTTTCTTTTCTAAAATTTGTGACAAAAATAGTTCATGTGATTTTTTAGTAATGTCATTTGATTAATTAGCTCTTAATAAAATTGTCAAAAGAGTCCCATGTGAGTCTTAAAAGTGACTTAGACCAACTCGCTATAAATTAAATGCATTGGTCCATTTAACTTTAAAAAAACTTCAAAAAATTAGGTTTGATAGAAAAATTCTAAAAAAATTAAATGCTATTTTCCACTGATTCTTAAACTTTTAAATAGTCAAAAAAAATCAAATTCTTAAACAAAATATAAGTTTAGATTTTTTTTTTCTCCATCAACATTACAAAATACTAAAAAAATACCAAAACAAATTAACCATTTCACCATATTATTAGAATTATTTGTCCGTCAAAATTAAAAATATTAAAATCTTTATAAGATAATACTACTTCCCAAATAAGCTCGTGTTAGTTATCACTGTCACGTTATAAAGATTTTAAAAAAATAAAAAAAAAAAGAAAAAAATAGAAAAA
>Ga0209589_1007942_pt1 | contig 16774 bp, 12 predicted proteins | sample CowpeawhiteBW_FD_187525 | JGI IMG/M metagenome (GOLD analysis project Ga0209589, IMG submission 187525) | Root nodule microbial communities of legume samples collected from California USA - Cow pea white BW (SPAdes) (version 2) | ecosystem: Host-associated > Plants > Roots > Nodule | place: USA...
TTTTGAGATGCATAAGCTATTCTTTTTCGTTATATTAATGTCAACAGTAAAAAAAAAAAGGTTGTTTTAATAATCACTTGTTTAAGTCGCTAAACAGATAAAATTTTATCGAAAATAGAAAATGAATAGAAATAATAACAAAAATTCTAATTGTAAATTAATTAAAGACCGATTTAAAAATCGATGAGTAACTACGGATATTTTGATCGCCATAAGAATTATTAACATTTTATTCTTGTAGACCAATTTAGTAAAAAAAATTCAATAACCAATTCAGGGGCTAGTATAAAAAAGTTTAAAGACTTTTTTTAAGCGCTAACGGAGAATATATATATATATATATATATATATATATATATATATATATATATATATATATATATATATATATAATAACTTTATAAATACAATTCGTAAATATAGAATCATATAAAATTAAAAGACTTGCCAACTATATTATTCCTCCTACACCAATGCAAATTTTTCAAAAGCTATCTTTTATTTCCCTGTCCTACATCATCTATCATGAAATAAAGACTGTTATCAGCATAAAATCAATGACTAGCGGAATGTATCAGAGTATCCTAATACATGGGAAATTTACAGTAGAATAATTTTTATATATATTTTTATAATATTTATTTTTTACATTCAATTTCGTAGGTAATACTTCGTATAAAAAAAATTTATATATATTTTTATGATATTTATTGTTTACTCACGAAATTTTTTGTGTAATTTATCTTTTTATACCCATAAACTTTAATGTTATTTATGAACTTCTTTTGTAGATGAAACGAATTTCTACAATAAAAATTTTATAGATAATGTTTTGTTAGATAGTAAGCAATTTTCTTGTCCTACTTTTACTCCCTTATTGCGTTGAGTTTTGTTTCTCTCTTCTCTCTCGTTTTTCTTCGTTTTCTCTTTCATTTTAGCCTCTAAGTAACCCAAAAAAAGTGATGTGTTTTGGTGTTGCCATTTCAGTCCAAGTACGTTGTAGTACCGTCATTGACACAATGATGTATTTTGGAAGTTTTGGGTTACCTATCATGGCTATTGGTTTTAAATTTTTTATATCATGTTTATTTTATTATTTGAAATATATATATTTTGTATGCTTAATATGTTGAATTATATATATTTTTTAAAATAGGTTAATTGTAAGTTTAAATTTAGTTTAATTGAAATTGTTGTTATAGTTTCTCGTTTGAGATTGAATAAAAAATTATATATTTTATAACACCCTAATTTTTCGTTTTCTAAGATTTAAACTAACACAAATTTTATATTTAAATAAAACATTTATTCCTTTTTTATTGAAATTCTTAATAAAAAAAAATCACAGTTTTACAATCATAAACCTTATTAAAAAGAAAAATATAAGACTAAAAGATTGTCCCAAACATATATCGACCACTTTCACTAGTGTTGTGTATCTTCCTCAACACTTATTCTGTAACATTCCAATTTTAGCAGCTTAAAACTAATAAAAGGGTGTTTCATCATAATTTCCAAACAGATAATCCAATGTACAAAATATATTAATACAATCTTACAAAACATATGACTATAAAAATTGTACTACACCTAGGCGGCCTAACCTGACTACAGCCATGAGATCCATGAGATCCGCTTACACAGCCCTTAAGGACGCAAACTATGATAATATATGTCGAACAATCAATAGTAAGCGGCCTAAGCCACCTACTCGAGCAAATGGAACGAGAACTTGCTAAACCTAAAACACTACGAACTAGGATCCTAGGGCCCTCAATAACCAAAACTATGGGACCTGGGCTTGGCCCAGGCCCAGCTACGGCCTAGTCAAATGCCCAGCCCATGACGTGGCTAGACATAATTAATAATCTATAAATACACATGGATCCCACGAATTAAAGGTACGCATTCATTAATTTCCTAATCATGAGATTTAACTTTTTGAGAATCCTTAACTGACTTGAGCGTCGGAGTCTCTTCCGCAGGTAACCCCTCCCGGGTCCAAATCGATCCAAACCGAGACACCAGCAGATAGCGCATACATACCAAAAGAAAGCTTGCTAGGGAGATTGCGAATTGAGGTAAGGTGATACTCGTGTCTGACATCTCTTATTTGTTCTCCGTAGGAACAAAAATATATCACTTATACACTTAAACTAAACTAATAAGATCTATACTTAAAACTGACCACTACTAAAGCTCCCACTGAAACCTCCTCCTCAACCTAAACGATGGTTCCTCATCCTCTAGAGGTATCTCAGATACTGCAACCACATCTACAACTGCTCCCACCGAATAAGTGATCATCGCAAAAGGAATACAAACAACACAAGATAGAAACACATAAGAAGGATAAGCTAATTTACAATAGAGATATTCATATATATATATATATATATATATAAATACTTAAATCATGCAGAATACTTACATACATGTTATAAAACATATTTTTGATCTAAAATCACTCAAGTAGTTAATACTAAACTCAATTATTCGGATACAAGCATTGATGTCGATTTCTGGTAAGTTAAGCACTTGTGGCGGCATCTAATGCTCTACAGAGCCGTAGACATTACAACCCACAGGGTAAGTCCGTTAACACCTTTGGTCAAGGTAAAACCCTTAGGCTGAGACCTCTTATTTCTCTCACCACATGCCTCATCTTCGCTACTTGAGAAATTGATGGTCACTAGAGCATCAAGATAACTTTCAACCTGAACTCCTACATCAATGCTTACACTATAATTACCCCCATTTATTCCCCTCGAATTAGTATGCTCATATACTCATTCCTTAATCAATAATTTAAATAACAACCACAACAATTCAAATCATACTCAATTGACCACATAATGAGTAATTCAGATTCTGACCTGCTCGACCAGCGAGTAAAACTTGCCCAGCCACTGGCCCATGCTCGCCCAACGAGTAGCCTTCGCCCAACCACTAGGCTAGCTTTGGAAGTTCCTGACTTGGGAATTCAGCCAACGAGTAAGGACACGCCCAACGAATTTGCGAATCTACATAATTCTACAAATCAGCTCACTCGCCCAGTGAGTAATACTCACCCAACATGTAAGCAACGCTGCAAAATTATACAAAAACTTCTCTAACCCATTTTATACATCTTCAACCAATCCATACTACTAAAAAACTAGTGCATAGATCATTCAATTATCAAACATCAATCTATCAAATTATTCATACCAATTGAATGCAAAACACATCTAAACCCACAATTATTCTCAAATAATAGGACAAAACACATATCTTCATAGTTTTCAACATCACAAACAATCATGCATATCAGATACATCAATCAATCCTAAATTAAACATACAATGTATATTTCTAACAGATCCGAGTACTATGATTAACAAATTAGCCTCCCTTACCTGATATCCTACTTAAACAGTTCCATGAATGTCAAACACCTTTAACTCGACAGGATGATGTATCTACATTTAGAAATATCATAAGGACGATCAAGGCATATTGTTATGATCACTGATCAGCGGAGACTCATACTGATGAATAAAATGACGCATGCAAGCAAAAGAGAACTCACATGCAACAAAAAACAAAAATAGACCAAAAGAGAGCGAAAACTCACCTTACGTTAATGAAGAAACTAATTGATCCAACTTGAAGAGCTCGCTGAGATTTTCCCACATAAATGCCTTGGCTTGTAGAGCTACCTTCCCAAATGAATGTAGTCGTCTAGTGAACCAACCACTCTAGAGCCCAAACCTCCACAAATCAACACAAGCTCAAAGAGTTACATGTATAGAGGAATTCAACGTCCTTCAAACTAACGACTGTATAAGAACCTAACATTCACACACTACAAAAATTTATATATTAGCTACGGAAAATTTCATAGCTGATCCGTAGCTAATCCATAGCTAAACCATTTTGCGACAGATTAACTATCAAATTGCTAGGGAATTTTTCGTAGCTAAATACAGGTAGCTAATTAGAGAGGGATAAAATCCGTAGCTAATCTGTAGCTAATTCATAGCTAATCTGTAGCTAATTCATAGCTAATCCTTCTCTATTCCCTCTCTAATTGAAGTAAAAAGGTTTTACAATTTCTAGCTAATTCATAGCTAATTCCTCTCTATTCCATCTTTAATTGAAGTGAAAAAATTTTAAAATTTCTAGCTAATCCGTAGCTAATTTGTCGCAATTATATTGTCGCTAATTTGTGGCTAAACTGTCGCAATTCTGTTCTCAATAATCTGTAGCTAATCTGTCGCAATTTTTCCCCGCTAATTTGTAGCTAATCTATCATAATTTTTCCCTCGCTAATCCGTAGCTAATCTATAACTAATTTGTTGTAATTTTTTTCTCGCTAATCCGAAGCTAATTTGTCGCAATTCTTTATCACTAATTTGTATCACAATTGATTAGTTAATTTATTGCAATTCTATTATTCTCCTACAAATATTATTTTGTTAATTGCAATTACTTAATTGTTATTCACTCTTTATTATGAGTCATGTCCATAAACCTATGCCCATAATAAAAAAAGAAGACAAAGAAAATAAATTATTCACAAAAAGTGTCTAAATACCTCCAATATTTGCAATACCTATTTAAAAAGGATAGATAATCAATCCTACAATTATCAAAGTATATCCATCCAACAGTACAAAACAACATAAAAGTTTCCACCAATGTATAATAGTTTTAGGACACAAAAGCATTGGAGGGTATCAATAAAAAGTAATGCATTAACACAATTAAAAGACAAACAAAGTTTTGGATTCTTTTTCATTCTTGTTTCTTCAAAACAGACAACAATTCTCTCTTAAAAGATTGCATTTGCTCTTGCATCTGTTGTTGCATAAATGCTTGCATTTCTGCTTGTGCCTTCATAAGTTTTGGGTTCTTGGATCAATGTTTCCAACAATCACAATAGTAAAAGTTGATGGATCTTTGAAACATGTACCGAAGAATTCACAAGCTTTCCGTGGATCAACCTTTTGTAGGTCACTTTTTCTAATAGGCTGCAAAACAAAGAATATGCTGAAAGTCAAAAGTAGATCATTTAGTCAATGGTTTAATTGTTGTCAGAAAGTAGCCATACCCGGAAAAAATAAGAGTTGCCATAGTGAAGCTCTTTTACACGGTTTGTAAAAGCAGTGTATGGATCCCTATCTTGAGCAGATACTGCTTCTTCAGCCATCTGCATAACTATTTTGATATCTTCTTCACCTGGTGTTAAATTTGTTGTAAACAGTTGATAGACAAGCTGGAATATGTAAGAAATAAACAAATATCATCAGAATAGGTAGAAAGAAGATTAGCGTGCGTAACATATAATAGTGGAATCGGGGTATGAGTTAGTAATACAGAATAGAAAAGAAAAGAAATATTAAGGTCTGCTTACTTGTTATTTAATTTTACTTTTTCATTATTAATAACAAAACCGTAAAATTTTTCAAAGAATTCTCTTCCTAGGGTTCTTGTTTTGAAAAAGTTCTTCTAAACAGCACAGTTACTTTACCAAACAAAAATCAAATGTGAATAAATAAAGCACCTGCGTATCAGATAAATCTCCAACTGCAATTATTGCCATATTGCATAAATGGTAACACTTCTTGTAAAAATGCTTCACAGTCTCTGAAGAAACCGTTCGAATCACTTTCTCTAGGCCAATTGCCAGTCGTTCAGCATACTGCAATACATTCAACACTTCACGAAATAACACCAATCAATATAAAACAATTCCCCAAACTGCAATCACATGTTCTAACCATTTTAATCAACATTGGCTAATAATATAGCAAGTAGCAAGTGTTATCCAATGAACATCCTACAGCCGCCCCCTGGCATTTCTGCTTCCCCTGTACTCTTCCAAGACAGCTCCTCTCTCTTTCGCCAAGTTATCCTTCGAAACTCGAATCTACAAACACAGAACAATCCATATACTATTTTTCAAGATGATCTTTTGAAAAATGCATTCTAACTAATTATATTTTTTTTCTTAAAAAAGAATTGTAAAGAAGAGTCTTAATAACATTTCACTGCTTCTGAATTGATTCAAAACAACCTGATAAAAAAGTCTACAATTAGAAAAAATCCCGCACATTTCACTAACAATAAATGTTACTTGAAATATACTTATTATATTCATGGATATTGAAACCAATCACTAATATAAAATAATAGCATCCAGAATATTGCTGAACTTGGGATTTTAGAATATAACAAAGGTTGAAAGAATATAACTGAACTTCTCAAGTATATATGAAAAGCACTGTAACAATTCAAGTCAAGACATGCAAATTGACCATTTATTCAAATAATATGATCTTAAAGCTTAGCTTGGCCAGTTTTAAAAATATAAAAGCTAGAATTGTTTACTTGTTCATGGTTTGATAATTATATTTCAATATAATTAATTTAGTATTTTGTGACATCATTTTACAAGAAATAAAAAAAAATAAAGATTACAAATAAACTTTTTATGTATTTTATAATCTATCATAAAATATTCAAAAAATATGCCATTAAAAGAATTAATTCTAGAATAAGTTCAATGCTCTCTGAAATTTGAATTAATGGACATAGAAACAAACCGGTGAACTATCACCATTCACTTCATATTACACACACAAGATATTTGTAACCACTGGACAAGCTTAAAAAAATGAGTTTAGCTCACTTTATATTATCAAGCCTAAGTACAAGCTTGAGCTTGTTCGTTAAGTTAAAAGACAAGCTTGATCAATTGCTTAACAAGTTGAGCCCGAACGATGGCTTAACTCTTTTATGTCCATTGGCACAGGTATAGGCTAAGCTTTGAAATTCTCCAACTCATGATAGAAAATCAGGAGGTACATGCAACAGTTAGGACAAAAGTATGATGAAGCATATAATACTTGTAGTACAATACTACCTACTAGTTTCACACATATTAACAGTTTTCTTCATCACAATTAAAATGATTTCTAACATAGTCATTATCTTCACCATTAACTTCCTAATTTATTAACATTTTTCTTACCCACTAAATTTGTACAGAAGAGTTCCTAACCACAGACTGGATTCATTCTTGCTTAAATGAGTTAAAGTATTATGATATCATTTTAACACATTATTTTTAATGTTTTATTAGAATTTTGAAATACAATTCCCACACACTAACCAATTATACCCATACGATCCATATTCACAATTCCCTTAGCTGCAACACATACTATAAAATTAAGAAAATCATAAGCATCATTCCTCAAGAGGGAAAAAAAATGCATCTATCAATTTAAACACATCGACATAATACATTAAATACACAATTCACTAAAACCTTACATAAGAAATAACAAAAACAACGCCAACCAAAGAAACAAGCTCTCTGAAACTAACCTTCAAAGCACTAGAGACGAGACCAGAAGAGTCAGGCAGACTGCCTTCCTTAGCAATTACTAAACCAACAATACCTAAAACACAAAAACTTTAAGCGAAAAGAGAATGTGTTATAAGAAAATTACTTGAATATTTGCGCTTTGATTTCACATCCACTAAGCAAACTCGAATTCTTTTTCCTCCCTAGGAATTCCTATAATTGGTTTTCATCCTTATTAAAATAGACACACACAAATATTATCAGAACTAGAATCACATTGAAGCAAAAGTTAGTGGTCAATAATGGATATCAACACATGGACGCCAAAACATTTAAGCATATTAATCTTATTCAAAAGTAGTGCCATCAATTGCGGATCCACCACATCAAATTCCTAATTGACAAGTTGGTGCCTCGAGTCCCCCAATTTAGAAACCCTATTGCTCTTTTGAGTTTGTCTCGACACTTTTACTATGGCAAAGTCCAAGAAGCATCCTTCCCATGATGATTCCCAAATCTAAAATGCTAAGTGACTCCCTGAACTCGTCATTTACCAAAGGAGTGGAGGCAGGCCATGGAGTATGCATCGCGCCACACTAGCATCTCAAAGGGATTTCGTAAATGCTAATTAGAAATGATGATAAAAGAAAACAAAAGTAAAACAGACCTTACGTCACCACATCAAATTCCCTCGAAACTGCCCCTAACCCATATAAACCCTAATAACACACGCATCAAATCCATTACAACATGATTTCTGCTTCCTTCCCCCATACTAGGGTTTGCATGCACTTCTTTTTGATTTGTGAAGGGGCCCACTTCCACCAGAATTGTGTCGTCGGCAGAGGTCACAGCGTTCTAACAAGCCCCGAATTCGGCTCCAATACTCTCGAGGAATTTTACGATGTCGTGATTGGTGTATTTCTTGGTGGCACTGAACGCGAGGTATTTAACAATGTGAGCAATTCCGCGTTCATCCTCTTGTTCGAGAACTGATTTGCCGTAACCGATTTCACAATCAGCGATTCAGCATTGAATGATTCATAATACACGGCATATATGAATGGATAATTAGGTTAGGTTAGGTTATCGGCTACCCAGCCCTGACGACGAGAGCGAGAGCGGCTCTCATGCGAGGCTTGGAATTGCAACGAACGTAGTAGCGAAGGCCATTGTCGAGAGTAAGTTATCGATTAGGAGGAAGTGAACCCACAGTGAACAACAATGAGATTCAGATCCAAAATGAGAAAATGGCGAAAGAAGAAAAAGTTGGGAGTAGAAGAAACAATGTATGAGCGAATTTAAATGGAGAAAATTTGAATCGAAAATTGCTGATTCCACGAATTATCCCATACTTCTTTTTTTTATTATATTTGAAAAGCCTAAAGCCAGAGAATACTGTTGTTGATGTTAGTGTACGAATTACAACTTTTCTTATATTTCTAATTTTTAATTTCTAAAAATATTGTATTAGGTAAATGTTATTTTTCATTTTAAAAAATGATATTTATAAATAAAAATTAACTTATATATAATAAAATATATCTTGATAATATGTTAGTATATTAGTTTTTTATTGTTTTTCGAAAATTTATTTTCCTCATAATAATATTTTAAATATAATTTCTATTTGTTAGTTATGGATTAATGACAAAATTATTTTTTGTTATTTTATTATATATTTTAATTAATTTATTAATATTTATATTTATCATTTACATTTTAAGATATAATAATATATATTTTAAAAAATAATTTTAAAATATTTAAATTAAAAGTAATTCAAAATATTTAAATTAAAAATAATTTATAATAATTAAATTAAAAATAATTTTGCAATATTTAAGTTAGAAGTCATTTTAAAATATTTAAATTTAAAATAATTTTTAAACGTTCAAATTTAAAATAACTTTTAAATACTTAATTTAAAAATAATTAAAAATATTTAAACTAAAAATAATTTTTAATATTTAAATTTAAAATTATATTTTTATACTAAAATTTAAAATAATTTTAATTGAGAAAGATTAGCTACAAACATATTTTCTAGTAAATTTGTAGCTATTTTTCTACCAACTAACTACAATTTTATTTCTTTGCTATTTCATCACAAATTAGTGAGGAATTGGTTACAAATAGATGTTTAGGTGAATTTGTAGCTATTTTGCTACAGACACGCTACAGTTTTTCTTTTTCGTTATTTCCTTGCAAATTAATGAGGAATTAGTTATAAATAGATGTTTAGGTGAATTTGTAGCTATTTTGCTACAGACACGCTACATTTTTTTTTTCATTATTTCCTTGCAAATTAGAGAGGGAGTAGCTACTAATATTTTTTCTCACTAATTTCTATAGCTAAATAGAATTTTTCTTGTGACATTCAAACCCAAACACTATTCAAAGAGTTCTTACACAGAGGGATTTAGTCATCCTTTAACTTCGACACTCTAAGAAACCTCCACTCAATCCAGCTACCTACCACGAGGGATTCATTTAGAGATTTGTTATGAAGAAAGCCTAAACAACGCCAATAAAAAGCCAAAGAGTATCATACTCATGACTCTTTACTAAATTCCACACACATACAACACATTATTCATACACTACAAAAAAAATGCTTATTATCGACGATCAGAATTCGTCGGTAATAGCCCGAATTCGTCGGTACTTATCTTTTACTGATGGACTTTCAACGACAAAAAATCCATCAGTAAACGTATCGTTTGTAATACTTTATCAACGAATTTTAAAAGTTCGTACGTAATTACCGACGGACACATCCGTCGGTTATTATCGAAGGATATGTTTGTCGGTAATTATCGAAGGATCTGTCTGTCAGTAATGGCAGTGGCTGCTCGAATGTATTATTTGTCAGAAACTTTTGAAATTTGGTTTAGGTTTATTTGTTTGTTTAACAATCCAAAATACCTGCATATAGAAAATTCCAACATAGACAAATCCAACATTCCATTATATCAAATATTGTATCATTATCAAACTCTATCACAATATATATCACATGACACACTGATCTGTTTATAAAACATAAACTAATAGGAAGCATAGGAATGTTTGTCAAATATTACATAAGCATGATCAAGACCAAGTAACAATAATAGTACACAAGTTTATTAAGTACATGGTGAAGAAAGTTTTTCTGAAGGACATGAATAGCTAATAATCTTCATAATCAGGAGAAGATTCTTCATTTAGATTATCGTCCTCTTCATTATTTTGTTACTCAAATCTCAATTGCTCATTTTCCTCTATGCTGCGTGAAAGTTGCTGCCTAATATTAGTGAGGTTCTTAATATTAATAGAGGAGGAAAATGTTAGTTGGTTCTGGCTTTCATTTGAACCCATATATTTTGAAACAAGTTGGCCAAGCCCACAAAGTCTTCCTTTCTTCTTTCCTCCAACAGTCTTAATCCAACACCTAGTCCTTATATTCTCGTCCTATGTAGGATCAATAGAGGATTGCTTTGGTGTTCCATCAGTAGCACATGATGATAACTCAAATCTGACTTGGGAAAGCTTACTCTGGAATTCTTCCTATAAGTAAAAAATGAACAATTATTATTATTTGGTTGTATTATATATTAAGTTTAAGAGTAAATAATATTAAACACTAAAAGATGCCTACATTTGTCTTCCTAGACCTCTCATCCACATACTCACCAGTACCCTTCCGGATATGTGTCTACTGAAAGACTTCATCAAGAAACACATGTCGTCCCAACTCACGTGCCTGCAATGAAATATTTTATAAATTAAATTTGATATTGTGTCAAACTTTAAAAATGTAGTTCAAATTGAAGATATTAGAAATAGTTAATGTGTATACCATACGAAGTGCATGCTCATGGTTGGTAATGGATCCACTTGTGTGTAGGGCCCCACCCGTTTCAGAAGCCCTATTATTTTTTGCTGCAAGACATTTGCTACGATAGCTTAGAGAATTCCAATGTTATAACAGTCTAGTCCACACATCATTAGGGATCCATTTTGGCCTTTCTCTACCCATTATGGTAGCTCTAAACAGTTCAGATAGATGATGAGAAGCTTTAGTGTTAAAATTTCTCTTAATTTCATTTTCATGCTTTGGTGCCCATTGAACTCTCCTTTATAACAACAAAAATAAAACATTTAAAACATTATAAGTATACTAAGAAGTGAATAATAGTTAACAACTTAATTTACATGTACAATAAGTAACAACACGTTACCTTAAAACATTGGTAGAAATGGTCCTTGCCTTTCTTAGGTATTGCTCCCCATGATGGCCAAGAATTAAGAAATTGTTGCTTGATTGTCTTCGTGATAGCCTGTGATACAACTCTAAATGGAACAAACCTAAAAGACATGGAAAATTGTCATAAGATGAAAGAAGTTATATAATACAAACAATTAGAATAACTAAATCAAAATATTACCCTCGACCGATAGGTTCAATCATCGGGTGCTCATGTAGAGGAGGGTTCTGATATGCATCATTAGGATCACCTGTAGATGCTGGTGCAATTATATCACCTGACATTGGGGATGGTGTACCGTGCTCACCAACAGTAGGAGATGGGCCACCAATCGAGGCTGGGGATGGTATAGGATGAGGTGAAGGGGATGTTGTAATGTTTATAGAAGGGGTATGTATCCTTGTGTGTGGAGTTGAGGAAGATGAGGAAGGTATATGTGAGGGTGGTACAAAAGGGGGTTTGGGAGCAATAGTAGGGGTATGTAACCTTGTGGGTGGAGGTTGAGAAGATGAAGACGGCATATGAATTACCAGGATATAAGTAGGGTTATGTAACTCTGTGGATGAAGTTGGGAAAGATAAGGATGACAAATGTAAGCCCGACATGGGTGTGGTGGGTCTGAGTGGAATCCGAGGGACATAATTATGACGTCTCTTTCTTAGTTTTACTATACCTTTCCCCTTGTCAACTGGGGGGTCGAGGTGGATCTCCCGATGACATCACGTATGGAGTTTAGGATCTAAGTGGCAAATATTTAAGATGGTATATGATAACAAATAAATATAACAACAACTTAATAAACTATTCATTAGATATAACATGTGAAAATATACCAATACAAATTATATTTATCAAGTTCGAATGAAATGAAACAAAAAAAAATGGACATTATCAATAAGTTCAATAATTGTCATTCCTCCACTTCTTCTTCAGTTTTATCTTCATCTTCATCTTCATCTAGCTCTTATTCTTCCTCTTCTTCTTGGTCGTCGTCGTCCTCCTCTTTTTCTTGTTCCAACTCTTCATCATGACCTTCTATATGATGAAATCTAGATACACGTTCTACTTCAATCACTTCATTGGCATGTGACATTTCATCAACTTAGTAAGGGAAATCGGCTTCCACCTCATTTGATTCGATGCGACCTCTCGGCTTGATTTTAATTACAACACACCAACCACGGTTGTCTTTTCGAGATGGTGGATATTGTACATAATATACTTGTTTAACATTATATGCCAAAATAAATGGATCAAATGGTTGGTACCTTGAAGTCATATGAATGTCCACAATGTTATATTTAGGATCCAGTCTTGTACCTTTTCTGGAGGGATCAAACCATTCACAATAAAAAAGTACAACTTTCTTCGGTTTAATAGAAATATTGTACTCTAGTTCATATATTCTATGAATGATCCCATAAAAATCATCTTCACCTCCTTCGGTAAGGCCCTTGACATGAACACCACTATTTATAGTCTTTTTCCCTTTGCTTCATGCGTTAGTATGGAACTTGTACCCATTCACAAAGTACGTGTGTCATTCTTTGACACATTTCATGGGCCAATTTGACAAATCCCTTATGTCTTGGTTCCTAACACTTAATGGCTTGTTATAAACTTATGAATATAGAAAGATAAATGTAAAATTAAGATACATTAAAATCCATTTGTTGTATAATTAATGATATAATACATAGTTGATATTGGAACCATTCAGGAAACTCTGAATGAATACGAACATAAGCACTGCTTTCAGGTATTTGATAGCACATAAGGAATGAACTAACAAAAATAACTTCCAATGTTAAATTTTTAGAGTCTTACATATCATTGACCACAAAGTTGTTCACACAGGAGGTAGTTACATACTCAAGATATTGTTTGACTTCAATACAATTGATCAACACATGAACATGAGCAGATTTGAACTCTGCATAAGTTAATCAATGAATCGATTCTCTCCATGCATGACGACCTTGTTGTTCAAAAACAGACAACATTGACACATCTTTTTGACATTCAACTTCATTTCTCCAATTGTGTGATGACAACATGAAGTTGTTGAAGTAATGGGAACAAAAGTATGTTGTCTCACGGTGTAAATACGATGCACAAATAGAACCTTCAACTCTGGCTTTATTTTTTATTGATCATTTGGAATCACCCATGAATGTATACAAATAAAATAATACATCTTGATAAAAAAAAATGGTGACAAAATTAATTATAAATATGAATAGGGAAGTCATTTAGTACCTTTCAAATGGATACATCCACTTGTATTGCATTGGTCCACCAAGCAATGCTTCATGGGGGAGATGAATAGGGAGATGTTCCATGGAATCAAACATTCCATGAGGGAATATTCTTTCTAATTTACAGAGAATAATTGGAATATTTTCCTCCATTCTTCTTGGGGATTCCTCTTTTAATGTTATAGAGCACAAATCTTTGAAAAAATGGCTAATTTCAATAAGAGGATTTAAAACATGAATGGACAAAGCATTAAACGCAATAAGAAGTAATGTCTCCATGAATACATGGCAATCATGACTTTTCATCCCATGAATTCTTCCCTTTTCAACATCAGCACTTCTAGCCAAGTTGGAACTATAACCATCTAGCATCTTAAGTTCTTTTATCCACCGACAAACTGATTTAGCTTCATATGTGGTTAAAGTATAATTTGTTTTAGGCTTTAATATTTTACCATTATCTTGAACCTTCAACTCCAAGTCTTTTCGCTTGCAATACAATCCTAAATCCGTTCTTGGCTTCTCATCGTCCTTTGTCTTTCCCGTCACATTCATAACAGTATTGAATATGTTCTCAAAGAAATTTTTTTCTATGTGCATTACATCAAGATTATGCCTTAACAAATTATCTTTCCAATATGGAAGATCCCAAAAAATGCTTCTTTTTGTCTAATTACGCCACTCTCCATATCCATCTATCCTTATTACACCACTTTTAGTGACTTTTTGAAAATGTTTCACTTTCCTCTAAACTTGTAATGGTGTCAACCTAGGAGGTGGCCCATCTGTTTCAACTTGTCCTTTTCGAAAGGTTTTAATATTTCTCCTAAAGTGATGGTCACTAGGTACGAACCTACGATGTGAGTCAAACCAATAACTTTTGTGATCATAATTTAACGTGAATGACTTATTGTGCTCCATGCAATGTGAACAAGCTAATCTACCATGTGTGACCCAACCAGATGACATCCCATAAGTAGGGAAGTCATTAATAGTCCACATCAAACATGGCCTCATCATAAATTTTTGTTTCATTGAAACATCATAGGTCAAGATACTAACCCATAACTTCTATAAATCACCAATTAAGGCTCCAAGTAAACATCAATAGAGGCCTTTTGATTGGATGACCCTAGTATAAGACAACTCAAAAACATATAAGGTTTTGAAATGCACATTTCAGAAGGAAGATTATATAGAGTAACAATCACGAGCCAACAAGAATATGGTGAAGATGAAGCCTTAATGTAAGGGTTAAATCCATTTGAACATAGACCAAGTCGCACATTGCTTGGATCAGATGCAAAGGTAGGATGTTTACGATCAAAGTGCTTCCAAGCTTCACCATCATATAGGTGGCATAACTTTCCTTGGCTTTGGTTTTCATGATGCCAAGTCATATGTGGCACCGTTTGCATAAAAGCAAACATTCTTTATAATCTTGGGATTATAGGAAATAGAACATTGACTTAATTGCAATTGTTTTTTTTCGCCTTGATCCCTGATGAATTGGGTGATATCTTGGTTTGTGACAAAATTTACATTCAAGCAATGTTGCATCTTTTTTTCCACTATCATTGTCATAAAAGAGCATACAACCACTCACACAGCAATCAATCTTCTTAGCCTTGAACCCCAACTTTGATACTAACCTCTAAGCATCATAATAACTTTTTGGCAAGCTCATATTTGGTGGTGTGAGACCTAACAAAAGTTTGGTGAAAGCCTCTAAGCCTTGGTTGGGAATATTCCAATTAGACTTATAAGATAGAAGTGTAACACATACTGACAATTTAGAGTCTCTTGCCCCTTCAAATAAAGGTTGATTTGCCTCCGCCAACAAATTATAAAACCTTTGTGTGGATTCATTAGGACACTCTTCTAAGTTAGTTTCGTTGGGTTATTGGTTTGATTAAAATTGACACAAAGCGTTATTAACCATCTCTTCCTTGTCACACAATTGCTCCATTTCAGCAGTATGTACACCATCTCTAAGGACAAAATTATCACCTTCATTTAAATCAACAATTGGCATATATTCACCGTGTAATGTCCAAATCCAGTAATTTGGTATGAACCCTTTTTTATAAAGGTGAACTTTGACAATCTCATCTGTCAAAATCCTTGTATAGTCACATTTAATGCAAGGGCATATAATCTCACCTTCAAGTGCAAAATATCTAGACTATGTTGCTACTCGAATAAACACTTCAACGCCTAAGACAAAAGACTCCTTCAATCCCCTTCTAGCACTATAACAATGATCATACATCCATGCACGATTCAAAGGAGGTTCACCCATGTTCTATACCACAATAAATGGTTTAAATTAGAATGTAATGGGGAGAATTGAAATAAAGTGGAGACATATATGTCCCCATGTATTGCTTAAGATAATGACATTGTGGGGATATATCTCACTGATTAAGTAAGATATCTAAATACTAACCAAATTACAATGTCCTAGTTGGAATGCAAGTCCCATGACTATGCAGACCATTTTAGTTGAAATTTTCTTTCTTGTTGTCTTTAGTAGTCTATTTTCATATTTTAGAGTCAAATTTTGATTTCTTTGTTTTTTTGAGTAATTGACTTTATTTTAAGCTTCTTTTTACCATTTAAAACTTTGTTAGACACTTCACCAGTGCAGGAAGGGCCTTTGGCAGCGGTTGTTTTTAATATTCTGCACCGGTTCGGGAATCGAAGCATATTGGGGCGAGGCCAAAAGGTCATAGCTTTTGGCCTCGGTTAAGAACCGAAGCCATAGAGGGCGCTTCTGCCTCGATTTTCCAGCACCCGAGGCCATAGACCCTGCCTTTTGCCTCGGTTTTGGCTGCACCCGAGGCCATATGGGCTCTTTTTGGCCTCGGTTTTGGCTGCACCTGAGGCCATATGGTGTTTTTTTT
>Ga0209589_1007945_pt1 | contig 16768 bp, 6 predicted proteins | sample CowpeawhiteBW_FD_187525 | JGI IMG/M metagenome (GOLD analysis project Ga0209589, IMG submission 187525) | Root nodule microbial communities of legume samples collected from California USA - Cow pea white BW (SPAdes) (version 2) | ecosystem: Host-associated > Plants > Roots > Nodule | place: USA...
AATATGTTGACATGCTGCAAATTTAATAGGTATTGGTCAAGATCAAGGTTCAATACCAATGTCAAGTGTGACACACTAGTTAACAACATGTCAGAGGCATTCAACAGCGTCATTGTGGATGCAAGGAGTAAGCCAATAATTACCATGCTTGAAGACATAAGGTTGTACATGACTCCATCCCAGCCTCCTACTTCTGCTCAATATGTGCCTCCAACCCAACCACCTATTTCTGGTCAATCTGTCCTTGGAAATATGCCACCAGCTGTTAATTGTACACAAGGTTCAACTTCAACTTCAACTCCACCACTTACAGCACATCCCACTGCAACACCAATTCCACCAATTCCACCATCACGTGGCAGACCCAATATAAGGCCAAAGCTTCAGCATAGGCGAGGCCGTGTTTGGAAACCATGAAAATATGATGTTATATGTATTTTGTATTTTGTTACTGGACAACAGATAAGCTGAATTTGATGTTCTATGAATGTTGGACAAATCTGAATCTGAATCATGAAACAACACTGTATTTTGCAGAAACTATGATGTACTATTTTGGAGAAACTTATTGTGGTTGATATAAATATATCTAAAGTTTCCTTTTTTAATTGAGTACTTTTTCTGTGTTATTATTTTACACTGTGTAATAGCCAACAAAACATATAAATGAACATGTACATAAATAAAAGGCAAATCACAGAATTCACTAATTTTTCAAGTTTATATATCATAGCAAAACCAAATACAACTTTGGTGCAGTATACAACATCGCACCATACCAGAACAAAACATAATACAAACAACCCCTTCACAACAATTTAGGGGCTTTTGATCACTACTGAAACTAAGAATACATTGAATACAACAAGAATACAAACAATTCCTATTAACCTCTTTATCCATTTCTCATACAACTTATTACTTTTCTCTAAACTAACAATCTTTCTCCTCTGTCTCATGATAACACCATCTCTATCATCAACATCATCTTCTCCACACCACTTGAAATAATTACAGCCAACAGAACCTTCATTTCCTCTCTATTCATCAAATCAAGCACAACAAAAATTACATTATTCACAATCACGAATTCTGAATAATCGAAAAATAAAACTCAACAAGCTAACCTTGAAATTTGGACAACCCCAGAATTTCTTCCCAGCATTCCTACTTGTTCTGGCAGTTCTCATTACAGCAACCTCTCCACATTGACAAATGGGAGACACACCCAACCCCTTCCACCCACCACCAAGACAAGACACACCACGAATTTCATTGTGTGAACATGAGCAAGACTTATAAGAGTTGGCTTCAGACATCTCTGATAACAACAAAATCAAGGGCGAAATTAATTACAACAATCTTCTGCAGCACCGTAGCGGAGGAGATGAACGAAATCCGTGGCCTGGGCGAAATTAGGGTTTCATGATTCCCATTTCTAATCAAAGTTAAACATCTTCAACATATGCCACGTCAATTACCCCTGCCTTTTAAAAACGTTGACACGTATCAGTACAATTGTGCCACCTCACTACTGTTTGAACGACGTTTGTTTAAATTAAACGGTGAGGACTAAATTGAGTCACTTTTGAAAATTTGAGGACTAAATTGAGACTCTGAATAATAGAAGGACCATTTTGAAATTTGGTAACAAATAAGAGGACTAAAACAGTAATTAAGCCTAAAAGTTATAATGATGTGAATTTTAACATATTATATAAAAACATTTAATAAAGAAATGTGAATTTTAATATAAAAATTAAATTTAGTTTCAATTTGGAGAGAGACAAGATTAGTTCATGTTAACAAAAATTGGAACTAAATTGAATAAAATTAACGAATATAGGGACCAAATTGAATATAAAACATTGACTTTGACACGTGGCACGTTGCTGAGTTGACACGTGGACATTTAAAAAAATTAAAAAAATTAAAAAAACCACGAAATGACACGTGACAGTCACTGTTCATGACCATTAATGATTTAAACGGTATTAACAAAAAATGACCAAATTGAACAAAATTGACGAAATTATGACCTATTTGAGCACAAAAACAAAATTACGACTGATTTGACCAAACTTGACGAAAATTGGGACCAAAAAGATATTTTAATGTTTACAAATAAATGAAGATTTTTTTAAATCAATCGATAAAAAATAAGCCATTCAAAATAAATATGTTAATGCTTTAATCATTTTTTTATTTTTTATTTTTGATTTAGATTAGAGTATAGCGGGTACAGGTATCCACATGTACGAATGTTATGATAGGATCGTACCCACCCATTAACATGTAGATGTAAAAATACCCCTATTTGTTACTTATAGGTATCCATTTTTAATATTTATTTCCGATCCATTGTGGATTTTATCTGCGGATACTCACGTACATTTTTTTTTCACATCCAATAAATGATAAATTGAACAATAAAATTTCTAAAACTTTTCCATGCCCAATTTAATGGCACGAAGGTTTCAGCATGGACCCTACCATATTTATTTGACTGTACAAAAATATATATGAAGATGAACGACCAAGAAAAAAAAAGATTAGGTAAGCACGTGCGAGTTTCATTATACTACTTTAAAAGTAAAAATTAGGTTTAAATCATTGGTCGGTTATAGAGATGTTAAAAAAATCTCTACTCACAAATATTTATGGATAAAACACACAACATATAGAAAATAAATATAGTACATGGATACCCGCGAGTAATGGGTACGAGTAATTTTTAATACCCGATTGTTAACTGGGCGAGTACGGATATCATAGTATCATACATGTGGATACCCGTAACCGCTATACTCTAATTTAAATTAAAAAAATATATAAAAAATATGATTAAAATATTAACACATTGATTTTATAGTTGTATTTTATCAATTGGTTTTAAAATACAATCTCATTTTTTTTTATAAACTGTCATACAACACCATTTATAGTTAAAATATGTTGTTAATTCATTTTTGTAAATACCCGCGGGTACTTGCAGATATATGTGGATATTAAAAAAATATATGAATACCATAACGGATACCCGCACGGATATGAGTACGGGTACATGATGGATATTTATCCAACGGGTATGGTACGGGGGAGCTACTACCCGTACCCTACCTGCCCCTTTAACATCCCTAATCAGTACTCGTAAAATATGTGTCACATGTTAGTTTAGTTTGTGTTTTTTTATTTATTTTTATTTTTTTAATTAAAAAAATTATTACCTTTTAAAATAGAATTGTGTTAATCTCAATAATATCGCTATATTATTTATATAAAAATTTAATTTTCTATCAATTTGAAAAGTAACAAAATTAATTCATTTTTACAAATAATTTAGACTAAAAAGAGGTTAAGTCATAACAAATATAAGGACTAAATTGATATTAAAATAATAAATATAAGGACAAAATTGAAGCTAAGTCAATGATATGGCAACATAATGATACGTGGCACATAGTACTAACAGAAAAGACCTAATTTATACACATTTTAGAAAATAAGGACTCAATTGAGACAAGTCAAAATATGAAGACCCAATTAAGATTTTAGAAAAAAACAGGACCAAACAACCTTTGTTTAAACCTAAAAATTAATACTCATTCCTCTTTTCTATATCCAACTTATGAGATTAATGTTTTATTAAATATTTATTAAATAATTTTAAAAATGAAAATATAATTTTTAATGTTAAATATTAATAAAAAATTAATTAGATACCTTTTTAAAGTAAAATTTTAAATAAATTAAGTGTTTTAAAAAGTTAAATTGAAAGGTGTATATAGGATGTGAAGGGTATTTATATTTATATTTATACCTTTAGGATACAAAAAAGTTGAGTATCATTCTTATACTTATATCTAAGTCCAAACCTAGTTAATTTAGATAACTTTTAAGATGAGTTAGAATAATACTCATAAGTTTATTTTTTATTCATGTTTGTATTAGAATAATAAATAATTTTTTTTTTAGGTTTAATTAATCGGATGGTATCCACTTTTGTTTATATGTGTCAGTTTGGTATCCACTTTTTAAAAGGTGTCAATCAAGTCCTAACTTTAAAAAAGTGACACAATTAAGTCTCTTTCAGAAAAAAAAAAAAATTAACGTCGTTAACTTTATTCATGACTTTTACCACTCAATTTTAATATAAATATCAATACTTAATTTTTTAAGTCATTTTAAATATCAATACCGTTACCAGTGTTAATAATTTTTTTCTAAAAAGAACCTAATGGAGGCACCTTTTGAAAAGTCGGGACTCAATTGACACATCTTCAAAAGCGGTTATCAAACTGACACATCCAGAACAAAATTGAGAACAATCAAACTAATTAATTTGTAAAAGAAAGCTACACTTGAGTTCAAGATGCATGAATCACTGAGGATAATATGCATAAACCATGATGGTAAACGAAAAAAACTAATCCAAACCTAGAATTAACTTATGCACAAAACAATAACTCTTATTGTTTTATCTCTTTCACAAACTTCTCAAGATTCTCATAAGATGTTCCTCCTTTTGCTACGTTATTCATGACTTTCCCCTTCAACGCCACAGACCTAGATTTTATCTTCTCATCATTGAAAATTTGTTCCACTTTAGTTTTCAACTCCTTTCGTGAAACGAGTCCATTGTGATCTTTGTCAAACCCCAACCCTACCTTCAACTCATCACAAATATGTATTTCGTTGTAAAGTTGGTCTCCATAGTATGGCCAGCACAATAAAGGTACCCCATTGGACAAACCTTCCATGGTAGAGTTCCAACCACAATGAGTCACAAAACATGCTATGGCAGGGTGGCTTAAAACCTTTTGTTGAGGAGCCCAACTCACTATCTTACCTTTGTGCCCTTTGAATTCTGTAGGGTATTCCATTTTATTGTCTTCTCTTATAACCCAAAGAAAAGGTCTGTTGCTGAGGTCAAGTCCTAGGGCAAGTTCATTGAATTGGTTTGAGTCAAAAAGAGTGAAACTTCCAAATGCAACATACACCACAGAACCATGAGCTTGCTCATCTAGCCAACTCATGCAAGAGAGATCTTCTTCCCAAAATTGTCCCAATGATCTTGGAGGTGCATTATTAGTTTTGGAACGATGATCAATTCTCAGCAATGGACCAATTGGAATGAGCTTTGGAAGAAGTGTTAATACCTCTGGTTCAAGTTCATGAGCAGTGTCACAAAACCACCATTCTGTCAAATTTAAAGCTGGAGTACAGTGATGCACCAAGTAATTAAGGTAATGAGAACTATCTATAATTCCAGCCATGTGCAACCAGAAAAAGGTTCTTGGTTCCATCTCTGGCATACTTGGTGATAATTGAATTGTCTTTTTCGACGTTAATATGGACCCTGCAATGGAAAATAAAATAAATTAGTAGAAAAATATGTTTTTAGATAGACATATTATTTATTAAAACTGGATCAAACAAAAGCCTAAGGTACCAGAATTTATAATTAAAGACATGTTTGACTGAATTTATAATGATCTTTTAGAAATTCATTAAAGTGATACATAATTAGACAACGGATTAACACTAATGAGACATGTTAGAATTAACGTATCAAAATCTATTACACAAAATAGTGACACTTCTTCTGTAAGTAAAGTATGATAGTATTTACCATCTGGATCTATGATCCCATCATGAAGAAGCCTTGGAACACTGTACAACAAATGAAACGCAGTTGCAGAGGCAGGCCAAAAAAGAGCTCCTTTGATTCCCAATTCACATGCAACATTCAATGCCCATCCCACATGTAAATCTACAACAATGAACCTGATTCTGCTATCATTATCCTGTATGAGCTTTTTAAGTGCTTGAGGCATGGTGCTTAGCATAGAATCACATAACTTGCCAACGTTGCTTCTGTCATCATTGGGTTCTAAGCCATCTGGGATTGAGACCAACTTCAATGGTGATTCTTCATCGTATTGATCCACCATGGAACCCACCACTCTCTTGTGGTTGAACTCTGTGTTCACAAATATCACTTTGAATCCATTCTCCACCAACTTTTCTGATAGGGCTGCCATGGGATTCACATGTCCTTGAAATGGAGATGGGAAAACTAACACACTTGAAATACTCATCATCTTGTGTTTTGGTTTCTGTTCTTCCACACCTACTTTGTAGTTCATAGCCATGGCTTTGTTTATATAAACAGGTTACCAATTGTTCTAGCTTCATTGGATCAATCTTTTATTGGATACTGTTCAATTACTGCAAAGTTTTTGGACCCACAAACTAAATTTTAGGTTGGTTGAGACTTTATATACGAAGTAATAACGAAGCATTTTCTATTGCTTGTCAGAACCCATCAGACAATTCAGAATACTACTTTTCAACATAATTAGTTATGTGTACCATCATTAATAAAGAAAAATTATTTTGTTAAATGTATATAATTTTCTTTGAATTTTATTTGATTAATAACTTTTTTTAATTTAAATAATTGTTTAAAATAAGAAAAATTCATTTGTTTTTACCTTTTCAATAGTTATTTTTTAAATACAAATAATTATCATAATAAAAAATTATTTATACAATAAAATAATTATTCATAATAAAATTATAAAAATTATTTGTTTTTATAAGTTTCCATTTTTATAAAATTATTTTAGAGATTAGTAATGTTTTTGTTATATAAAAAATGTGTGTTTAAATTAAATATACTTTTATTTCTAAATTATTGTAAAAAAATATTTTTTACTTTTAAATTAAGTTATGAAATGTTTTACTTTTATATTTTATAAAAGTAATATGATCAGATGCAATTAAACAAACTTATATTTCAAATTCAAATGTATTGTGATGGTTAAGCTTTTATATCCAAAGTGTTGGGAATTAAGTATGAGTCTAAGTCCCATATTAAGTAAAATGAGAGAGTTGAGCATGATATAAAGATGAAGATTCATAAATCCATTGTCTTACTTTGTATTTGGATGAAGCATTTCAACAATGCAAGAAATTGAAATGCATTCTATTTGAATTGTTTGCAATTAAATTCCCTTCATTTTCTAAATAACTTGTTTGGATAAAGAAATTAAAATACCTTACATTTCAATTTTATGTTTGGATAAATCAATTGAATTTCTTGTGAAATAAAATTTCATTTTAATAATATTTATTCTGGGCTTAATAAATTGAGTCTAATAGATTTTTATTCATTATTGAGTCCATCAAATTTTAAAACTTTAAAACTTTTCAATTGAGACCCTACCTTAAGTGTGTGACAGTTAACGTTGTGACATGACAATTAACATTGTGATATGACAATGACACCTTTAAAACTTTTCAATTGAGACCTATAGTTAAGTGTGTGATTATTAATGTTGTGATGTGATAGTTACACTGTTACTATCCATAAATGTCCGTCACATAATATTTTGTTACAATAGATATTGATGTTTGATGACGAGATCTTTTCTGAATATTGACTGCAACGATTTCTTTCTAATTTAATTAAACTTATAAATTAGAAAATTAGAAAATATAAAAGATGTAACTATAAAATTATGAAAACAAAATTAAAAATTAAAAAATATAAAATTACAACAATTAACAAATTATAGAACTACAAAATTTATATTTTTTAATTTTTAATTTTGTTTTTATATTTTTTCAATTACTTGTTTTATATTTTTGTAATTATTTATTTATTTTTTATTTTATAATTTTAATTAAATTTAAAAATTATTTTCATTAAATACAGTACATATTTGGAACGATCTCGTCATCATTGTCTTTTGTAACAAATATGATGTGGCAATATTTATGGAAAGTGACAATACAAGATAACTGTCACATCACAAAGTTAACCGTCACACTTAACTCTATGGACTCAATTGAAAAGTTTTAAAATTTTAAAGAGTGACCACAAAAATTTATTAGAAACTCAATTGAAAGTTCCTAAATTTAGCATAGACTTAAAACATAATTAAGCCTTTATTTTAATGTATAAAATTCTAAATTAAATTTAAAAAATATTAGTCAACTTAAAATATTTAAATAATTTATACAATTTAAGGTCTAGAGAGCCCAGAAAGTCCAGAGTGTGAGGTTGTGGGTGAGAAGAATTTCAAATTCTACCTATTTTGAGGGTATTTGAATTTCTACTAATTTAGCTTATTTAAATACTTTAAAAAAAAATGCTTGCATTTAAATTCTTTTTAATTTCTCAATCCAAACAAAGAATTTCTTTACAAAGAAATTAAATTCTTCAAAAAAAAGAGAAAAGAATTGCTTCATTAAAATACTCAATCCAAACACACCATTCAGGTTTTGGGTTAAGCATGGTGTCAATCCCTTATGTGTGAGTTGGGTTTATGTCTCATTGGTGTGTATCTTCCCATTGATCCTCTCTTGAAAGATCCAACAATGGTATCAAAGTTATGGTTTGGTAGAATTTTTTCTTAGTATGCTCTATGGTTGCAGCTTAGTCTGATATTCCACATAAGAAAAGATTAATTCCTTATTGTTGGAGAATCATCCTTGTTTTCTAAAGTTGCTATGAGAAATTCGATGGAAGGATCATTGTTAGCATTGTGTTGATGCGGTGAATCTGCAGCTGGGTTCGTGGAGGTGCAATGACTATAAGTCGTGCTAGATGTGCAGTAGAGTTCACGTGTGGTGAGATGATCCTGGATCTGCGGAGGTGTTTCGCTTTTCGCATGGTGGAAGTTCGATGTCTAGTGGTGGAGTTTCACGCGGTGCTTTGGCAGCGGGATGTCGTGGTGCCATGGTGGTGCTATGTCAACAGGTGTTACATCGACTGGTAATGCGTCTTCGACGAGGGAGTCTAACGACCCAGTGTCTACAAAGTGTGGACGTTTGATCTGTGGCTTTTCGCATTGTTCGGTGGTTTTGTGTCGTGGGTTGCAACATGGTTCCGATGAATGGTGTATGGTATTTATGTGCGAGCATTGTCTAATATTTATGCAAGGTGTGTGGTAATTATACACGAACATTGGTTAGCATTGATGCAGGGTGAATGGAAATTCTTGGGATGACTTAATTCAAAGTGAAAATTCTTGGGATGGTTTGATTCCAAGTGAAAATTATTGGGATGGTTTAATTCCAAGTGGAAATTCTTGAGATGGTTTGATTTCAAGAGGAAATTCTTGGGATGGTTAGAAATTCTTGAGATGGTTTAATTCCAAGTGGAAATTCTTGGGATGGTTTGATTCCGAGTTGAAAACCTTGGGATAGTTTTATTCCAAGTGGAAATTCTTGTGATGGTTTGATTCCAAGTTGAAGTTCTTGGGATAGTTTGATTCCAAGTGAAAATTCTTGAGACAATTCGATTCCAAGTGATACTCTTCATGGTGGAGTATGACGACTAGTATTGGCAATGAAGATGTGTTTATTTTAATTAGGGTGAGGAATGTTGGGTTGATAACAATAACATGTCTTAAAAAGTCTCACATCGCCTATGATAACCTAGGGGATAGGTGTTAGTGACTATATAATGGACTCTAAATCCATGATGTTCCTTACTCTGAGCCAAAGACACTTCAAGCTTGTATTTGAATCTTCTTATTCTTATTTCTTATACTCTTGTAATAAGAACATTGTGAGGTTTGAGTTAAATTATTACTTTAGAGAGTATGGGTGTACTCAAGGTCAAAGGACATGGAAGAGTTGTCTATGTGTTTCCTTGTATTTATTTTATTTCTCTATTAATAAAGTGATTCTTATTTCCCAACACAAAGTTACTAGTAAAAGATCAAATAGTGAGATACAAATCTATTAGCAACAAAGCATTAAACGACGAAAGTTGGATAAAATTTATTCAAGAGCTAGACCAATTCTAAAAGAATGGTGTGTGAAAGCTTCTAAGCCTACTCAAATATAAATATAAAGTGGCTACTAAGTGGGTTTTTAGAAGAAACTTCACGAAGAAGGTATATTAAGAAAAAAGACTAAACTTGTACCCAAAGGTTACTCATAATAGGAAATAAAACTTTCTTTAGTGATTTGATAATATAGACGATATTACATTTATGCCAATACTAAACTTCTGCGTGAGGAATTCGCTAAGTTTATGCAAAAAGAGTTCAAGATAAACATGATGGGATTATTATGATTCTTCTTAGGCCTACATATCAAACAATTAGATGGTGTCATATACATACAGGAAAAGTATCAAAGAGCTTCTAAAGAAATTTTAGCTAGACAATGTCAAAGAGATGAAAACATTGATGCATCTAACAACATCTATTAGAATAAAGAGTGACTCTAAGAAATTAGAGAACATTGTCTACAAACAAACTATTAAGTCTCTTCTGTATCTTACAACATCTATACTTGACATCATGTGCATTGTATGTTTATGTACTCAATTTCTAGTTAATCCAAGAGAAGTACTAATGAAGGATCATCTTATAATTTGAAGAAGTATAAGGTTTTTGTGATAATGTTCCTTATATTCTCACTAGATACTAGATGTGAAAGTGCATTTCAAAGGAGTTCAAAAGAGAAAAGAGAATGTTCAATTGAAATAGGAAACAAGACAATAATAAATAAACAATAAAAGAGATTAGAAGCATGAAACATAAGAAAATAAAAAAAAAAAAACTTTAATGAACAAATAAGTAAAAGATGGAAATAATAGAAGGGGGAAAGGGATGGAATGAGGCACGTCACTTAGAGTATTAGGCACCCAAGAAAAGTGGTGGTTGTAGCCACTTGAACCAATAAGGTTCCATATAAGACCAAGAGTCGAACATTCTCACAAGAGCAAATCTCACAAAAGAATCTTAAGGTGTCTTCAATTTAACATTAATTAACCCTTTACAAGTGGCCTAGAGGCTCCCTTAAATAAGCATGGATAGGGACCTTTTAAAAATTATAAAAAATCATGTTCCTAGAAATTAGGGCAACCTATGGCCAACTCCTTTGCCTTGGAGAGCTAGGAAGACGTCCTCCCCCTTCTAGAACGTAAAAAAATGATTTCTTTGACTCTTAGATCAACCCTAAGGTGCCGGGTAGGCCGATGCTAATGAAAATAAATTCAGAAAAAATTCTCGTATAGTAGTACCTTTGTGTATAAGAGATAAATGTGTGTAAGAGGGATGAATGTGGATGAAAGAAATGATTATGAAGGAATGATATAAGAAGAAAAATGTGAATGAAAGAAGATGAAGAGAATATGGATGAAGGAGATAAGGAAAAAATATAAATATGATTTGTTTTTGGATAAACAAGATAAGTGTGGACAAGGGCGTACCTTAGTGTACCTATAGGAGGGCCATGCCCCACCTACCCCAATATATATATATATATATATATATATATATATATATATATATATATATATATATTCAATTTTAATGCATTTGATATTTTTAAAAATTTTATATATCTCTTGTGTTAAATATGTTTTTAATTTTTGAGTTTTTATGTCAAATTAAAATTCGTTCCTATCTGAAACCTTAATATAGTTTGGTCCCTAAACGTTAGAAATGAATGGATAGAGTCCTTTTAATTCAATTACTTTACTTCTTTTTTTAAAGTATAGACGTGTTTTATACTAGCATTTGAGTTGTTTACAGTGTCTAACACGTTTTTGTTTCAATATCTAATGAAAAACGCGCTTGACACATAAAAAAATTAACGTAATTGGGTTAAAAATACTATATACATTCATTTAAAGTTTGAGGACTAAAATGTATCAAAGTTTCAGACAACAACAAATCCCAATTTTGCTTCAAAATTTATAGACTAAAAACATATTTAACCTTTTATCTTGACACACTCTAAATTTTGTGTGAAGATCCGCCACTGAGTCTGGATGAAGGAGAAGGATATGGGTGAAAGATATGACTGTGAATGAAATATATGAGTGTAAGGAGATTTATAATTGGTAAATGAAGAAAATGAATATGATGATGAGATTTATATAAAAAATGAGATAAGAAAATTATGAGTGAAGGGATTTATTATTTTTAAAACTTGATCGTTAAATTAAAAGTAATGTACAATCCATATTTAATATGAATACATACAACTTCAGAGTATAAAAGAGTATAAAATTTAGTGTTACCTAAGTTTACACTGACCTAAATAAATATAAATATTAAAAATAAATGAAGTTCATATTGATGATGTTAACTTTATTTATTTATAATGTTTATTTTAATTAGTGTCCACTAAGCTTATATTAATACAATTTTTTGTTTAAAAAATTATTCTTTTGTGTCAAAGTAAAATCAATTAAACCGACACTATTAGCATCATAATTTGACCGATTAATATTTATAAGTTAAATTTATGTTATTTTTTTATAGTTTTATATACATTGAAAATATGATTAGATTGGATCAATCAAATAGTAGGATATTGTTGGAATAGTTGTAATTATTTAGACCACAAAATTTATGATTCATATAATTTCGATTTTTTCTATGATGGAGCCTTGCTTCTTTCCCCTCGATGTGCCGTAAATGTGGTCCCTTTTTTTCTGCAACATTTTTCATATTTAATTAAAGTAGACCAAGTGAAAAAGACCCCATGAAATGAACTCCATTCAAGTTTCTTTTCTCTTTCTCCTCCATTCTCGGAAAAACCATGTGCTTCATCAAAAGTTCTGAGATTGAGATTTTTTTTTGTAATAACAACCCTCTTTTTGAATTTTTTTTCATCCTTTCCTCAGCTTACTCTACTTTGTTTTCTTGTTTATGTATTGTTTGTCTGCTTATTGAATTTTTGATTGGTTATTGAAAACTTGAATTGTTTGTCGGTTAAAATGACTTGAATTGATCAATACACGAGAGAAATTAAATATCTCCTTGATTATACAATTGAATATATAGCACTTTATTCAAATTGGATCAATTCAATATGAGCAAAATGAATTGGGTGGTGGAAGTATAAAAAAAGTTAAATGAAATATTATGAAAGACTATTCATATCAACTATACCTTTAAAATCTTATATTATGTTCATTAAAATAATTAATAAGTAGAGATAAAATTAAAGACTCATAAAATAGTATTTTAGAAGTGATAGTGGTTTAAAAATTACCGAGACTCAATTATTTTAATATTAAAATATTTTAGTATAAATAGTTTTGTTATAAATGAGTTTCATTATTTTAAAATATATAATCTCTCTAGAAATCACTCTTTTAGAGTTCTATGACTTCACTCTAAAAGTTCTTCCTCTCTAGGCGTCTGATTAAGGAACCGATACCTTAGGAGTGATCCTCACGGCAAGCTTCTATTTGGATCCATCAGTTTCTTCGTTCGTGTAAGTTAAGTTTTAATCATTTTTCTTCGTTTGCATATGTCCGGATCATTCTTGTGATATTTTTATTTACAGATAGAACATCATGTAAAGTTATAGGTGTTTGCCATTTTTAGAATTTTTAATATTTTTTTATAATTAATGTTGGTTATGTTGATACCAACCTTATTTATTTTTAATATTTATTTTAATTTTGTCACCAATCAATACTAATACAAGTATTTATTTAATAAAAAATAAAAAATAAAATTATAATTTTTAACTCTTTTTAACTTAATTTTTTCTATCAAATTAGAGTTAATTAAGTCAACACTAATAATGTTATAATTTGACCAACACTAACATTTGTAATAAGTGAAATGTATATTCTTTTTATAGTTTTTAAATACACTGAAAATATTATTAGCAGTTATTATAGATTCATTGGAAAAAAAAAGAGTAGGATATCACTGAATTAGTTGTAAATATTCAGGCCACATAATTTATGATTCATATAATTTGGATTTTCTCTAAGATTTGCAGTAAATATGGTCCTTGTGCCTTAAATATGGTCCTTGAGAATGTGATGCTATACCTTCCTTTTCTGCAACATTTTAATATTTAATTAAAGTGGACCAAGTGAAAAAGACCCCATCAATGAACTCCATTCAACTTTCTTTTCTCTTTCTCATCCATTCTCAGAAAAACCATGTGCTTCATCACAAGTTCTGCTGAGATTCAGAATTTTTCTTTTTGAATTTTTCTACGTTTCCTTATCTTACTCTGCTTTGTTTATCTTCTTATTGCATCTTTTGATTGGTTATTGAAAGTTTCGATTACCTACAAATAAGAGCAGAAAAATATAAATAAAAACACACAAGAAATTTAACGTGGTTCGGCACATCATAATTTACATTCACAAACACTCAACAAGAAGTATTATCACCCAAATGCAATTTTCAGGCAAAAATTGTAAACCTTCTTACAATTTTTTATGGGCAAAAAATGTAAACCCTTCATAGTGCAATTTTTTGTGGACCAAAATTGCAAATCTTTCATAGTGTAATTTTTCTGGCAAAAATTACAAACTTTTCAATGACACAAACTACCCAAGCCTCTCATACACCAAAGAGACCTTTTGAGTTGTAGTCAAAGTTCCAAAACCAACTATTTACTTATTCTTCTGCTACTCTCTTCTTCGTATTATCCGATGTGGGACTTTGGTAAATACCCACCTGAGAACCAATAATAAATGAGAGGAATTAATTATCTTCTTCGTTATATAATTGAATATATAACACATTATTCAAATTGGATCAATTCAATGTGAGGATAATTAATTCGGTGATGGAAGTATAAAACAAGTTAAATGAAATATTATGAAAGACTATTCATATTAACTATACCTTTAAAAGATTATATTATGTTCATTAAAGTAGCTAATAAGTAGAGATAAATAAACAACTCATAACTTAACTAAAGGTTTACACTCCAATTTTTATCTAAAATTTGTTAACTTCACATTAAAAATCTTTCAATTGAACTTAAAATTAGTTATAGATGTACAAGCTATACATGTAAAATACCATAGAACGAAGGTCATTTGGATTTAGATGTACTATATATAAACAACCGATGAATTTTGAATTACTTTTTTAAATCATTATTTTAATTTTATAATATAAAAATTAAAAAAAAGATAGTTTTTAAAATATTAAAAGAAAATATAAATTTTATATAATTGTAGAAATAAAAATGAATGTTCCGAACTCTAATTTAGATAATAATTTAATATTAATTATTGTACTCGAAATATTTATTTACTTTTAAGGTTTGAAATTTTTGTCACATTTTTATTTTGAAAAAAATATTTCTATTTTCATTTTGATCGTTTTAAAATCTGAAATTTATGATTTATTGTTAAAAAAAAAATAAACATGAATTTTGATTTTTTTTAAAATTATTACATCTATTTTAAATTATTTTAAGGTTAAATATGTTTTTGTCCTTTAACTCCCCGTAAAAATTAAAATTAGTCCATCTTCATAATTTTAGTCCAATTTATCCTCCCAAATTTAAAAATGTGTTAGCTGAAAAACGTATTTGAAATGTTAAATAAACTTAATAAAAATTGATTAAAAAGACTAAATTTATGATTAAAAAGACTAGATTTATGCATTGTAAAAGTTAATGGACTAAATTGGACTAAATTGAAGAGAGACTAATTCCAATTGTTGAGTGAGAGTAAGGGACAAAAACATAGAAAGTGAGTTGTCAAATGATTTTTGTGAGATAAAAGTTCATGTCCTTTTAAATTAATATTATAATAAATTGGGTATTGTAGGTACATTAACAATAGATAATGCAAAGATTACGAGTTTTGTCTCTAATAAATTATTGATACCATCACCCTTACAAACTTTTATTAAATTAAAAACAACACCTAAGCAATAAGAAGTTGGAATATATATATATATATATATATATATATATATATATATATATATATATATATATATATATATATATATATATATATATAACATGAGTGTAAGACCCGAGAAATTTAAATAATTAAATAATTAAATAATTAATAAATACGGACAGTGGGAGCCTTTATGACATTAAATGTTGATTGATATGATGTGGAAAAATACTAGCTTAAATAGTTGAGAGTACTTTGATTGTGTGAGAGGATTTGAGTTTGAGTCCTATGTATGTCAATTATGTGTTGTTTGATTTATTATTAATTTTTAATAATAATATGCATGATCATTTTGAGTGATAACATGATTATAGAATTAGGTGAATTATCACACAATATAAATTGCTTGAGTGGTTAGGCATTGATTTGATGATGAGCATGGTATGGGTTTAAACCTTGTGGAACTCATATTTAACTCTCTTTTAGTTAAAAAGGTTAGTTGTGGCCTAAATATGAAAGGGTAGAGAAAACCCTAGCATAAGGACAACCAAGAGGGGTTGGAAAACAACCAAATAATGGGCTTTGAATAGCAATTAACCTCACCATAAAGCCAATTTTGTTTTTTTTTTTTGCATTTACCAACCTTAAGGCAACCTTTAAAAGGCAAATTCAGGTGAGAAGAGGGGTTTTTGGCATCTGTTATTGTGGCATAGGCAGAGAGGGATACGAAAATTTAGAGTGAATTGTGAGGATTGAGAGCTGATTTGGGAAAGAATCAAAGAGAGGGCATTGGTGCTCAAGGAAAGACGCATAATTCAAATTCTAAGTAAAAGGAAAGTCCCAGGTAAGGGGAGCTGACTAGTTTAATCTCTTCCTATGAAAGAAGATTTTAAGTTTTGTTTGATTGAATTATTTGTTTACAATAAAACAAAAATGTGATGCATTTGTTTTATATTTTAGAAATTTCGATTGTAATGGTGATTTTGTATGATCTAATTGTCGGTTGAATGTTAAACATGTGATTGATGAAATTCAGTGATATGAAATTGTTATAGCATGAATGCATTGGGGTTTTCTCTAATTGGGGCAAATGATGCATAGGAAAAG
>Ga0209589_1007946_pt1 | contig 16768 bp, 11 predicted proteins | sample CowpeawhiteBW_FD_187525 | JGI IMG/M metagenome (GOLD analysis project Ga0209589, IMG submission 187525) | Root nodule microbial communities of legume samples collected from California USA - Cow pea white BW (SPAdes) (version 2) | ecosystem: Host-associated > Plants > Roots > Nodule | place: USA...
TATATATAGTGTATATATATATATATATATATATATATATATATATATATATATATATATATATATATATATATATATATATATAATAAAATTACTTAAAACCAAATATGTAAAATGTAAAATTAAATAAAAAATTATTTTTAAAATACAATTCATATCAAATTACTTACTAAAATGTTAATGCAAGACAAATTTCAATGGATTCTACCAAAATATAAATTAAAAAAGAAATATTTTTTTGAAAATAATTTCAATTTTGTCGGCCTAAATAAAAAATAGAAATATACGAACTCAAAATTTAAAAAATTCATCAATAATTATTATTTTTTTACTAGTAGTTTTATCTTGATCACTTTATTTAAAAAAAATACTAAAATAAAACTCACTAGTAGTTATTTTTCAAGAAAAAATATAAAAAAATAAGGGCTAAATATGCTTTTGATCCGGTCAAAATTGGAATTAGTCTATCTTTGAAACTTTGACCCAATTTAGTCATTCAATTTTAGAAATGTGTGCAGTTAGTCTTCTTAACCAAATTTTCTTAAGTTTATTTAGCGTTTCAAACGTATTTCATGATAACATTTGAGTTGTTTACACCATTTGACACATTTTCACTTCAACGTTAACTAAGAAACTATCATGAAACATGTTTGAAACGTCAAATAAACTTAACAAAATTTGATTAAAAATACTAAATTCACACGATTCTAAAGTTGAGGGACTAAATTAGATCAAAGTTTAGAAGATGGACTAATTTAATTTTTACTCAAAGTTAAGGAACCAAAAACATATTTAATCCAACAAATAATTATAAGCGGATAGCTGATATCCTCCTCAAATTGGATACCATAATATATGAACTCACTCCATTAAGAAATAGATGATTAATTAAATATTCGTACCATTAATCAATAATCAATAGTATCCATTAAGGATATCTATTTAAAATCGGTATCCACATAAACAATTTTTTTCCCATCCTATATTGGATCTACTTACCACGAGAAGAGAGATGAAAGATGTAAATGTGTACCAGAAATTCCTTTTCCAACTTAAAAGCTTAATCATACATCAAGTACCGGCCTCTCAAATTTCTCGTGTTTATTTCTATTTTGCTAATACTCTCTATATCAATACTAAACCCCTCTCTTCTCACATGTTTAGGCGTGTGATTTCACTATGGTCATAATTGATAGTGATATGATAGCTTCTTTTTCATTGACAAAAGGCAGAGTTTTAAATCTAGAACGAATGAATTCTAATGAATTCTTAGACATTTTTGTCATTTTATACATTTTTAAAATAATATTATCGTCTTTATTGGTTATTAAAAAACCTTTTAAATCTATAAATTTAAATTTTAAAAACTATATTAAATTAACAGCCCAAATTTAAAGCCTGTAGGTATTTTAATTTTACCCATGTGTATAACCGTTATATGAAAAAGAAAACTTACAAATGCTTCACAAAGCACCCCAAACAATTGATTGACATAATGATCTTTAAAGGCTTAATAACATTTTTTTTATCTATATCTATAACAATGGTTCAATGTTTTAATTTGATATATTTTTATATTTTAAAAAAAATTTAATGTAATTCTTTTCGTTAGATCTATTAAAATTGTTTAGAAGATAAAAAGCAGATGTATCTATTAATACAATCACTCTCTTTTCTATGTGTTTGTCGTCTAATATCAAGAGAAAAATGGAAAGAAAAAAAAAAGTCCTTTTATGCAATTAATGTCTAATTTTAAGAGTAAAATGGGAAGACAACACAAATCTAATAAAATATCACATTGAGCTTTTTTTAAAAATGTAAACCACATTGACTCAAATATAAATGGAAAGAAAATATTAAATCATTACTATAAATATAAGAATACATATTTAGCATTTTTTTTGAATTTATCTTTTAGAAAAACTACTTCCAATTTAAATGTTTCTTAAACTAAGAGATTCTTTCTGTTTTTGAAAATAAAAAAAAATAGAAACAAGCGAGAAGAGAAGTTTTATTTATTTTTATTTATAGAAAAGAAGAATGGGTGTGAAAGTAATTATTTAAAATATGAGAAAAAATAAATTGGGTAAAAATGTAGGTAATATAACAACATTAGGTTCAGAATTTCATTATAATTTTATCTCAAAAAAGATATCTCAAAAAAATGAAAAGAATATCGTGGATGAATAATAGTAAAGAAAAGAGAAAAATAGAAGTAGGGTGTGAGTAGAAAATTAGGAGGTGGAGGCGACCGGTAGAAGGTGCACCACCAAGAGTGGGAGGTGGGCCATCAACAATGAAATCACCGACCATATCCTTTTCAATTATTATTAATGCACACGCTACTTACAAAGCGGGACCATCTAGTACGGTCCACCGGTAAGGTTGTCGATGTTCAACACATTTATACAACATTTCTTTTCATTTGTCTTTTAGGTCTCATTCCTTCAGAGTTCAATTTCACAACCATTTCGATTTACCTTATATCACTTATTACACTCTAATTCATTACTTCCACCTCATATTGGATTATTTTTAAATAAATATACACTCCAATTCATGGTTTTTTTGTAAGATAATATTACATGTTACTGATAAATGTTAGTTATTAAAATATTATTTTTTATAAAAAATTATAAAAACATTAGTAATTAGTATTCCATTTAAGATGAGAATGACTCAATGTTGGAAATAAATAATTAAGTTATTCATTAAATAAAAAACCCTTCAATTAGTAAATTATGTAAAAGTGATTAAGAGATTAGATACCTATAGCAAGTTTCTATATTTAAATACGTGAAAGTCTTATTTACTAGATATTATAAACGGTAGTATTGGTTAAATAAAGGTACAATAAAAGAAGCCTCTAGTGTATAAATACTAGATAAGGGACTTTAATAATAATAGAAATTGCATTACTGATCATAGTTTAGTTTTTGTTTTTGTTTATCTATTTTCTTATTTATCAAACTATTTCAATCAACTAACAAGCCAAACCTCTCCAACGAATCTATCGCTTAAAAAGATTTTCTTTTGACCTAAGTATTTAGAATGTTGTTGTCGCAATGGATAATCATCATCATATTACATAGGTAATTGTAGAATGATTGTCATTGTAGATTTGTAATCAATTATGGAATGGTCATCATCGTAGTATTTGTAGCATATAATAGTCAAAGTGTAGATTGTTGCAACTGTGGAATGATCGTTGGACAAAGATTCAATAATTTTGAATTCTTAATGGTCATCAATTGATAGTATATATTATAGAAAAGATTTAAAGAATGATTCTGATGTATTATTTCAAAGAATAGGGTATCATATATATACATACAAGAGTGCCATAATTTCTCATCTATTAAAGGAATGAGTGCACAAATTTGCTCACAGAGATAATAATGCCTAAATTATAGCTAATACAATATTTGACATATCTTAACACCCCCACTCAAGTTGGTGCATGGATATCACACATTCCCAACTTAAATAGAGACTCATTAGACACTCCTTTAGTGAGAACATCAGCCAACTACAATTCTGATCTTACAAAAGGAAAGAAAATTATTCCAGCTTAAATTTCTCTTTGATGAAATGTCTATCAATCTCCACATGCTTTGTTCTATCATGTTGCACTGGATTGTGAGCAATTGCTATAGCCGATGTATTATCACAATACAAACTCATAGTTTCATTTTGTTTAAAGCCCAAATCTGATAGCACATTTTTAATCCACAAAAGTTCATATACACCTAGTGCCATGCCTCTGAATTTTTAATCTTGCTACTACAGGTTGCTTTTTACTCCTCCAAGTTACAAGATTCCCTCCTACCAAAAGTAAAGTATCTAGAGGTAGATCTTCTATCATCTTTTGAACCTGCCCAATCTGCATTAGTGTACCCTTCTACTTTTAAGTTTCCATAATTTGAGAACAAAATTCCTTTTCCAGGAGTGGACTTTAAATATTTCAAAATCCTCTCAACAACATCCATATGAAGCTTTCGTGGGTCATGCATAAATTGGCTAACAACATTCACTGCATAGGTAATATCTGGACGTGTATGAGACATAAATTAATTTTCCTACCAGTCTTTGGTATCTCCCTTTGTCTATGTTTGCTGAATTTGAGCATTGAAAGAGTTTATGATTCTATTCAATTGGTGTATCAACTGGTTTACTCCTAAGCAATCTAGTTTTTGATAGTAAATCAATAGTATATTTTCTTTGACATAGAAAAATACCATGTTTTGATCTAGCTTCTTCAATACCCAAAAAATATTTGAGGTTTCCAAGTTGTTTCATCTTAAATTCAGATGTAAGGTATTGTTGTAAACTAGAAATCTCATCTTGGTCATTTCCTGTAATAATCATGTCATCTACATATATAATCAAAGCTGTAATTCTTCCTTTTCCTCTCTTCAAAAATAAGGTGTGATCAGAGTTACTAGCTCTATAGCCAAAAGCCTTCATAGACTTGGTAAACCTTCCAAACTATGCTCTTGGGGATTGTTTTAATCCATATAGAGCCTTCTTTAATTTGCAAACCTTCATTCCAATTGAATCTGTCATACCTGGTGGAGAATCCATATAAATTTCTTCTGAAATTTCTCCATGTAGGAAAGCATTTTTCACATCAAATTGTAGAAGAGGCCAATCTTGATTTGCTGCTAGTGATAGAAGTATTCTCACAGTATTAAGCTTGGCTACTGGTGCGAACGTTTCTTGGTAATTTACACCATAAGATTGAGTGTAACCTTTAGCCACAAGTCGTGCTTTATACCTTTCAATAGTTCCATCAACTCTATGCTTAATTGTAAATACCCATTTGCAACCCACAATCCTCAAATTATCTTCTAAATAATCCAATATCTTCAAGATATATTTGTTTGTTGTGGATCTAAAAAGATTCAAGAAGATCTTGTCATATTTAAAAAGAGTTGGTAGTTATTATCTTTTGATATTTTATGATATAATTAAATAAGATAATTATTTAAAAATATCAAATAAAATATCTAAAGATATATTTTTCCTAAATTATCTTCTATCATAAAGATAAAGAAAACCACAAGGTCCAATTTTTTGTTGCTCTCTTCTTGGCTTAGCCAAACTTCTTCACTTTTTCAAGCTTTTTTTGTCATCTTCATGCAATGCTTGGCTTGGACTTTTGTGATTTGGATAATTTCTTATGCTTGGATTTATCTTTAAGGTGTCATGAAGCTTTAAGCAATTTATTTCCACACCTCCATGAGCTCAACTTAGCTGCAGTTGCACTAACACACCTCAAAATATCCAAAGAACATTTATGCAAATAAAAAACTATTTTTAACATGTTTTTCTATCTCATGCTCAATAAACCCAATTATAGGAAATCCCAATGAACAAAATTCAATAAAAAAAATCTATAATTAAACATTAAATGAGGGCAATGCAAGAACAGTCAGTGACCACTGCCTGATTGACGTTCGACGACATTGTAGGAGTGCCCAACGGTGCACCAAAAGCTTGAAATTCCTATGAGTTTTGATTGAGCAAATTGACTCTTCTTGAGCTATTCTCCATTTAATAAATTCTATAAAATTATAATATAATTCTATCTTAGCTGAAGAAGTACCAATTTAAATCAATCAAAGGTCCCAAAGAGAAGTTCTCATAAACAAAACAAAAACCAAGGTTTTAAAGAGCAAAACACACCCTTTGATACCAATTGAATCAAACTCACATATCTTTAAAGCAATTCTACAACACTAAACATATTACACAATCATCACTATCAATTTATAAGCACAATTAATTAATTGTCCAATCAGCTAAATCATTTCATTCATCAATTTCAACCCTTCCCAAATTAGATTTATACTACCATTAGATTGGTAGATTGGTGAACATGATAAATGTGAGTCTCAATAGGTAATCTTGTTACATTTCAAAACTCCAAACTGGTTATACAAGCACAAAATATACTCATTGAAATCAATTGAGCCATTATACAAGCAAAAACTCATCATGTTTTTATTATGTTTATTTTTTTATCTTTTATTAATATTTTTATTATTATTTTTTAAAATAATTAAGGGTTTATTAAATAATTTTAGAAAGAGCTAAGTATTTTATCTTTTATCAGATAATTAAGATTTTATTAGATAATAAAGGTTTTATTTAATAAATTGGAAAAGATAAGTATTTGATTTATAGTTTGCAGATGAGTGGAAATATTATAGATTTTTAAAGTTATCAACATAATCAATTATTAATAGAGTTGTTTACTATAATTACAAATTCAAGTACAAATTTAAAGCCCAATACATTATTTTGAAAGTCTTTAAATAGAAGGCTCTACAAAGTTGAAAATTAACCCCCTTTCTTAGGATCCTCTTCTTTTGGGGGAGAGAGGGAACTTAATTCTTTGGTGGAAACACATTATGGAGGCAGGAGACATTCATAATTATTATTTTTCTAGTGTTCAGAATGTATAGGAGTAACTAACTCTCTTATTCATGGGGTTGGATGTAATATATCTTAACTCTATGATTTTTGCTATTCAATCTATTTCTTTTCCATTACTCTATGTTCTATTATTGTTCTTAACTGCATGAATTAATTGATTGCATATTTGTGGATATTTGATCATTGGACACGATATTAGAATCTAGACTATGATAGAATAACTAATTGATTGTGCATCTAGACAAAAATTTCATTACTTGTCATTCTTAACATCCAAACTTAGTGCTTAATGCGAACTATTAATAAAAAAAGATCTAAGACATTAGGATTTTTATTAATAAGTTTAGATTTGTCACTAAGACATTAGGATTTGTTAAATAATTATGTGAATGCTAGAGTAAAGATTAGAAGTATATTATTTGTTTTCACATTGAATTGGAACATGAAATTCATCCTTGGTTAAGTCTCTATTGCATTTGTTAATTTTATCATTTAATTGCTTTGTGGAAAATGATATATGGAATTATCCACTTTATTACTTGTACGATTTGATACATTTGTCAAGTTTGTAACAAGTTTTTGGCGCCGTTATTGGACACTTGCATTTTATTTAGTCAATTGTGTTTAATTTACCAATTTTGGTTTAAATTATTTATATATTTTTCTTTCTGTTTTTATTTCTATTTTAATTTTTATATATATATATAAATTAACTGTTACTATTAACCCATCCCTTCTAGTATTTCCCTATTTTGTATACGTGCGAGGTAGGAAAAGAGCACACCAAAAACACCAACCAAGCATAATAATAACATGCATCGAGCTAAAAGATGTTAAACAAGTGCTTGTTGGGAGACAACCTAGTATTTTCTAAATTTTTAATTTTTTTATGTTTTTTTATTTAAATTTTATTTTTCAGCATCATTCGTTGGGCTATCCTGCTCCTAGCGAATTTAAGTTACTATATTTCCACTTGTTTGGCTACTCTACTCGCACAACTAGTGGTCACAATTTTTTTTACAAACAAACAAATTATTAAAAATGATGTTTTTACTTCTATTTTTCCTTTTATTATTTAATTTTAATTTTATTCATTATTTTCTTGTTTGGTAGTGTTTTAATTTGTGTCCCAATGTGCTTAATTATTAAATTGTTTCTAAACTTGATCTAGCCATGTATTCAAATTTTATGAATTAAATGTTTGGATGGTCACACGAGTTTAGAATATATTTGAGCAATGATTTTCTTGTCTCATAATTGTGCATATAGTTGAGATAACTTGTGGTATACATTGATTTTGAGATAGTTTGGTATGTTTTTATTTAGTCAGTCCTTGTTCAGTGTGAGAGTATTACCAGATTTTTTTTTTTATATTTGAGTGTAGAAACATTTGAGTGTTAAGAGTATATGAGTGTTGTGAGCTTTAGAGTAAAGAGTTGTGAGGAAAACAATTATTGCCATGAAATTGATTTTTGTTTGATTCTTATTAATATAATCACATAAATGGTTATAAGTGAAGATAAAGGTAATTGTTTTTTATTTATATGTTTAAAGTTACTTGGCCAAATAACTGACCCTGATATGTGTTAATCATATGTTGTTACCCTTTTTTAGCCTAATTGTTTCATTTTTTACCCTTAGACTTTAGAGAAAAAATATCTTGTTCCACACCTTAGCCAAGAAAAACATGTTAATGTTAAGTAAAATAAAGGTATGAGATCAAATAAGTTTGGGGTAGCTTATAAACTCCCTATTGTTTCATTTTTTACCCTTGGCATTTAGAGAAAAAATATCTTGTCCCACACCTTAGCTAAGGATAACATGTTAATGTTAAGTAAAATAATCATATGTTGTTAACCTTTTTTAGTCTAATTGTTTCATTTTTTTACCCTTAGCCTTTAGAGAAAAAATATAGTGTCCCACACCTTAGCTAAGGAGAACATGTTAATGTTAAGTAAAATAAAGGTATAAACACCCTACCTGAAAAAATATATATATCAAAATAAAAAAGAGAAAAAAGGAAACAAATTTTCATGTGATAAAAATATGTTGTGTAATGAGAGGCATATGAAAATTTTTGAAAACATTATTTTGTACAGAATACCAAGATACCATGAATTATTTACATTTTGTCGTTCTTTTCGGCTTAGCGGTGTTTTTGAATTTCTGAAATATTTCTTCTAGCCAAGTCTCATTACAAGCTATGAAAGTCCTTTTGGTCTAACTAGTTTTGTGAATTGTTAAATTAGATGATGCGCAAAAGTTAATAAAGTAATTTTATAACATGTTGATTATGAGTGATCATTGATAAACATAGGTGTGCAGAGTGAAACACTAATTTTTTGTGAGCTTTTTGATTCAATAGTGTGATTATTATCTCTTATACTATTATTAGGATTGAAGTGATTATATAGAATCATGTCATTCTATCTTAAGTTTCAAAGGCATAAGTGAGATTCTCTTCTGTTGCATGATTATGATTGATTGAGAAGTCATTTGCTCTTATCGTAGTCTGATGGATTCACCTGAGTTTTTCTTATTAATAATTTTATCTTTCACGAGGATATGAAAAATTTTAAAGTTTGAGGTATTTTCATAATGGACATTATCGTGTTTTTGTTATATTTATTTTTTATCTTTTATTAGTATTTGTATTATTATCTTTTTAAATAATTAGGAATTTATTAAATAATGTGAGAAAGATAAGTATTTTATCTTTTATTAGATAATTAAGATTTTATTAGATAATTTTGGAAAAGATAAGTATTTTATATTTTATTAGACAATAAAGGTTTTATTTTTAATAAATTGAAAAAATAAGTATTTGGTTTATATTTAAGTGGAAATATCAAAAATTTAAGAAGTTATCAACATAATCCATTATTAATAGAGTGAGTTACTTTAATTACAAATTCAAGTACAAAGTCCACTCCATTTCTAAAAGTCTTGAAATAGAAGACTTTACAGAGTTAAAAATTAATCCCCTCTTTGGGAACCTCCCCTTTTGAGGGAGAAAGGGAACTTAATTCTTTGGTGGAGAGACTTGAGGCATTCATCATTCTTATTTTTCTAGTGTTCAGAATATACAGGAGTAACTAACTCCCTTATTCACGGGAGTTAGACATAAGGTATCTTAACTTTTTTGTGATTTTTGTTATTCAATATATATTTCATTTCCATTACTTTTGTTTTCTATTCTTGTTTTTAACTGCATGAATTGATTAATTGCATATTTTTGGGTATCTGATCATTGGACACGATATTAGAACCTGGACTAGGATAGAAAAGTATTTATTAATAAAACAAATCTAAGACATTAGGGTTTTTATTATTAAGTTTAGACTTATCTCTAAGACATTATGACTTTTTAAATAGTGATGTGAATGCTAGAGTAAAGATTAAGAGTATATTGTTTGTTGTTCACATTGAATTGGAAGATGAAATCTAACCCCGGTGAAGTCTCTACTACATTTGTTAATTTCATTATTTAATTACTTTCTATAACTTAGAATTTATCTTTTTAATAATTTATTCTTTTATTATTTTAAATTGTTTAGCCTAAATTAGTAAATAATCATAGTTTTTCTAAACAATGCGAGTCTCTGTGGGAAACGATATCTGGACTTATCCACTTTATTACTTGTACGATTTGGTACACTTGCCAAGTTTGTAACATATACGAATCCTTGGAATAAACTTCCCATCAAAACCCTAATTACATATATTATTTGTATTTAAATTCATCAATTCAACTAGTTCACTAATTCTCAACACCAAGCAAACAAAATCACTTCATGCATCAATTCTCATTCATAAATCAGAAATTTAAGTACAATCTCTTTCAACAATATAATAAACTTTTAAATAACTAACTTCCCTGACCTAATTTATGAGCACAAACACAATCTCCTTTGTCTCTAAGCACATTTATCACAAAGAAAGGCATTATTTGCACACGTAGAACTAAGATCAATGATATGATCATACCCAAACAATCTTAATTGAACATACATTCATCAAAAACTCCTAGACTAGACACATGTAACCCCAAGAACCCCGTCAGGCAATAACCTAAGCCCAAATGTCTCTAAAATGGCAAAAAAAAAAAAAAACTTATTGTGTTCAAGATTCTGATCGGGTAGGGTTAATGTAGATCTTGATGCCATGAGTTCTATAACTTACTCCGATCTTCAAACATGTGAAGGATGAATTTAGAGAACTAGATATAATATAAAGGTGAAGTTTAGAGAGATAATGATTTTTGTAAAATAAATTTATGTTAATAGAAAACTTATTTTTAGTTTCAACCTTATATTTTTAAAATATTTTAATATCATTTTTTAAAAACCACCACTAGTCTTGGATTATTTTCTAGGTTTTCAAAAAAAAACTAATAATAAATATAATTATTTTTGTGTAAATATTATTGTTTTACCTATTCAATAATGTGATTTGTTTCTTCTCACATCTTATCAACATTTCGTTTAGTATGAACCAATAATCAATATATAGTGTTTGCATGAATTATAGTTCAATAATGAGATGATAATATGATATTGACAGATAATAACATTTTGGATATTTTATATTTTTATTATATCTTTAATTAAGAGATTGAGAAGTAAAAAAAAAATAAGAAATAAAGAAACGCCAAATCCAATTATTTATATGTTTCTTATGTTATAAGTCATCATAATTAGATAAAATATTATTATAATTGTACTAATACATAAATATATGTTTGTGTAAGTTGATGAACCAAATATTGAAAAAAGAATGATTTTAGTTCTGATTTTTGGATATTTATATTCTCTTTGAAATTGTCTTATAATTCTAAACTTAAACACTATAGTATACATTAAAATATAAGTTTCTAATCAAATAAAGGTACTACATAAAGGATGCGAAGTTTATTTAAAGATTGAATTAAATATAATCACATTACATTATTTAATAAATTGATGTCACCACTAACCCAATCACGACAACATAATTACAACAGATGGTGGTGTCACATTAGCTGAAGATAAGTGTGACTAATTTCAAGAAAACTCATAATATTAAAAAAAGAGAACACAATGCAAAGTTGATAATATATGTCTTTTCTAGAACACAACTTTTATTTTGAATGACATAAATTAAAGTTGGCTGGAACAAATTAATGAAAGGAGTTCTTATTTTATTGTATTCCTTCTTAATGTGTGACTGTGAATAAATGTTGATTAGAATGGTGGTGGCCAGAACAGTGAAACATGCAAAAGTCTGAAAGAAGTGTTTGAAAATGACGAAGTTACGCAGCCATGGGTGTGGGCGTTTTCAGGTAGCATGCATGCACCACCAGTTCTAACCTCCCCACTCCAATCACAAAAACTCTCAGTTTCTTCTTTATGAATATGCACACTCGAGAAAAAGAAAAAAAAACACGCAAACGTGTGATTCTTTGATATTTAGTACTTTGGTCAAAAAGGACTGTAAACCTTCCATCATGTACATAAAGTTTTTATTATATTTGGTAAATTTGTGTCATTAAAATATATATTTTTTTAAATATTCGTGTCGTGGGAAGATATTGACCGAGGGAGTTTAGTTTTTGCGGGTTAAGACTTTGATTTTTCTGAGTGATTTAAATTTGACATTTCCACTTTAAGTAGATAATAAAGATAGGTACTACTAGAGATTGAGTTAAACTTTACGGAAGTAATGATAATGAAATATAATTTGATAACAAATACTGCTTATACATAGTTTTCAAAATTTTGACAACAAAATTTTTTATATTTTTCACAATTATATTATTTATAGAAATATAAAACATACATATCCGCACGTGTTTACTCTAATAATAGTAGTACTGATAATAAAATAACTCTTAATGATTTTTCTTGTGTTTTTAATTTAGATAAACTGTTGAAAGGAAAATGAGAAAAAAAAATTATATTGACGTAGATCATTGTCAAATTAAATTAAACATAAATGACAGCATAAAGTAATAGTAAGATTTGTATTATTATTTACATATGATTGTATAAGAATTATGTAGATATCATTAGGAGATATTCTATATGTCTCTCTCACATGACTTCATAACATAATGTTTTTCTAAGATAACTCAGAAAGTATTAAAAATTTTTGACAAAACTTTAAATAACATCTTCACGAGCTTGAAAACATTTATGCTTAATATAAGTTTTAGATTAATATAATTTAGCTTATAAGAAAAAAAGAGTCTAAAAAGACTGATATATGTATGTTTGACTTTGGTTTCAAACTTTTGCGGTAAGGGTCAGACAATCCTTTGACTTTAAAATAAAAATAAATAATTTCTTAAATGAACTATGTTCATTCATACCTAACAGCTGAAGTAAAGAAAGATGCTCCTGTGCTCTGTTTATGTTGTCATTCACATGTTAAAATTAACTTATCTTTTCACATGTGTTTTTAATTTAAATTCAACCACTAATAATAATGCACGGACCATATTTATAAGCTGAACTTCCAAAAAGAAAACAAAAAAGAACCGTGTTTTTCAATCTGAATACAATTAACATATATCCTTAGGGTGTAACATTAATATGCCCAAACACACATTGAGTATGTTCAATGCATCTTCTATGTTGTTTCTTGAAACTTCAACTTTTAATCCTCTAACTAAAAATCTTGAGGATCGGTAGGTAGGATTCATAGATTTTTCTAGCTTCTAATTATGTCAGTAGTGTACTATTTTTTAGTATAATGGTGTATTGATTATCTTTATATGAAACAGGTTCATAAATAATAATTTTTTAAAAATAAGTAAAAAGCACTTTTATAACTTTTTAATATTATTTTAACATGAAGAATTGAAGGAAAAAGAAAAGGGTGAGACTTGAAACCGACAAATCCAGCCATATGATCCGAAGGGAGGACACGTCACTAAATTGGTGAAAGGTTCAATGATTGCAATAGTCATAATCTGAGGAGTGAAACGCAAAATAATTAAAAAAACTTTTAAGAAGACAGGAGTTGCGTGATCTTCCTTCATTTTGCTTACACCGTGTTTGGCAGCAAACACATAATACAGCAATAAACTTTCCGTAATTTTGATAAGAAGAGGAAAACTAAAGCTTGAGAGTTTTGAGTTCCATTTGGAGAACATAAGACCACGTTTGGGTTCCTCTCCAATAACCTTTTTTGTCTTCATTGGTGGTCCACATAGCGCACTACAACCCTCACAACAATCCTCCCCCACACGTACACAAATTCACCTCATGCCCAAATCCTTCACACACCCCATTATATAAACCAATCTTATTCACCCATTCTTCACACACACCAAAACATAAATTTTTACTACAATATCATCATCATCATGGGTAGTGTAGATCACGAGAGTGTTCAGCAGCAGCAGGTAGAAGTTCCTCCGCACCAACCCTTCTTCAAGTCTCTAAAAATGACCTTGAAGGAGACCTTCTTCCCAGATGATCCTTTGAGACAGTTCAAGAACAAACCACCCTCCAAGAAGTTGATGCTTGGTATTCAGTATTTCTTCCCCATCTTCCAATGGGCACCCAAATACACCTTCAACTTCTTCAAAGCTGATCTCATAGCTGGCATCACCATAGCTAGCTTGGCCATTCCCCAAGGCATCAGCTATGCCAAGCTCGCCAACCTCCCTCCTATCCTCGGACTATGTCTCTTCTTCATTCTCTTCATCTTCTCGTATATTCATTCTCTTTCAAACCTATGACAAACAAAAACTAAATGGACCATGCTTTTCTCTCTCTGCAGATTCAAGCTTTATACCACCTTTGATTTATGCCATGATGGGAAGCTCCAGGGATTTGGCGGTGGGGACGGTGGCGGTTGGATCGCTTCTCATGGGTTCCATGTTGAGTGATGTGGTTAATCCCAATGAAGACCCAATCCTTTACCTGCACCTTGCTTTCACTGCTACATTATTTGCTGGAATTTTTCAGGCTGCTTTGGGTTTGTTTAGGTACAATCTTAATTCTTTCAAACTCAAATTTAATGCTACTCACCTTTTCAAATATTAAATAATGAATATTTTTTAATGTGTACTGTATCTCCTGTCTTAACCCTTGCTTCGGTTTTCTTTAATACAAAATATAAATAAATAAAAAATGTAAAATACAAAAATATTATAATAGAAGCAATAAGTATCTTATCAATGAGATTAACGCATGTTATCTACTCTTATATCAAATTTCAGGAGTAAGTTTATGCAACATATTACTACTAACATGTTACATAGAAATCAAAGTAAATTCAAGAACAATGGGATATTGCTTTTGTGAAATAGTGACGTTATAATTAATAAGGACAATACATGCATGGTGGTTGCAGGTTGGGGTTGATAGTTGATTTTCTGTCACATGCAACCATAGTAGGGTTCATGGGTGGAGCAGCTACAGTGGTTTGTCTGCAGCAACTAAAATCGATTCTTGGTCTTGTGCATTTCACCCATGGAGCTGATATCATATCAGTGATGCGCTCTGTTTTCACCCAAACTCATGAGGTAAGCAATTTTTATACTGAAACACTCCACTGAATTTAGCTACCTCACCTCACCTACCAGCTTCAAAATTATAGTAATATAATTGCATGTGAAAAGCTCACTTATGTTTCCTTCACGCAATTATTTTTTTGACCCAACTCAAATTAATTGTAAGTTTGTCTTCCTTTTTTATTTATTGCAGTGGAGGTGGGAAAGTTCTGTGTTAGGATTTGTCTTCATCTTCTTCCTCCTTATCACTAGATACTTTGTAAGTATACCTAATCCATATTCTTTTGCACAAAATGTCTAATATATTATCCAAAAATATAAAGTTGTTTATTAACTTGATATACAATTTAAGAGATTCATGTTACGTATCTTTTACTCTCTTTTCTGAACAAAGAAAAATAAGCACATAGCCAGATGATATGTTCATATGTCCTTCTATCACTTATTTTCTTGTATGTATGCCAGTTATGGTTATATCAAAATCAACCTAATTAACTGAAACGTATTTTCAGTCCTAACCTAACCCAGCTACTTTATTATCTTTTGACCCAAATAAAACCTAGCAAATTTTCTCAACAACAAAAGTTTGACATCATATAATATAAATTGATGTTTAGATTATTTTTACTTAAATTAGTTCAAGTCTCTAGCGGTAATGAATAGCAGAAAAAATGTGATTATCAGTTAATAAAAAAAAATTGATAGTGATTACAGTTTGTGATTTCATGCAGAGCAAAAAACAACCAAGGTTTTTTTGGGTGTCAGCAATGGCGCCGTTAACATCGGTTATATTGGGAAGTGTGTTAGTTTATTTCACTCATGCTGAGAAGCACGGAGTTGAAGTGGTGAGTGTTATTTTTATCTCATCTATTTCATGCAAATATCAAGCATTACAACCTAAATTTTGTTGTGCAAAACTAAGAAAATCTTGTTCTTTTTCCAAAACTACTGATAAAGAAGGTACAAAAGTGAGTCTTGTATCACAGTCAGTGTGTTACGAGTTTGAAAATTACTGATTAAACTTATTTATCATTATTCAGATTTTCTTTAGAACCATGATTGGATCAAATATATTTTTGTAGATAAAACGTGATTTCCAGAGTTTTTTTCTGTAACAACCAAACACTATTGGGTCCTACCTAGCATCCATAATCATGAACTTTCTGTTCTGGTTGGAGCAGTGGAGGAATCATTTATAAGCAAGGGTACAAGGTTGACACTGTTGATGTTTGTCAGATGCATGGATAATGTATTTAACCTAATTATACAGATGTTTACAAAAGTTACTATTATTACTATGAGTATTATAGATGAAACATGTAGTTTCCTGCAGTGGAAATTTGGTAATATTGGTGTGAAGAAAAGGATAGGTATCTGATATAGTAATGTTTTTTTGTGAATTGTGAAATGGAATCAGATAGGAGAATTGAAGAAGGGTTTAAATCCAGCATCAGTAACAAAGCTGGTTTTTGTGTCACCTTATATGACCACAGCTGTGAAAACTGGCATTGTTGTTGGCATCATATCACTAGCAGTGAGTACCTTTCAAACTCTATTACTTTGTCGGAATGCATGCCTAATATGCTTTTCATACACGCAATCCAAAATGCCTAATCACCATAAAAAAGACAAAATACAACTATAAAAGCTCACATTTTTCTAAATAATTAAGAGAAAAAGAAACATAGCACTATCATCATTAGTGACGTTTCTGTTTTTAGCTACTGGTATGGTCTTCTTTGATTTTACTGTGAATGGATACTCAAAACATGGTTGTGCCTTGGGTAAAATGAAAAAAAAAAAAAAAACTTTGGATCGAAAAAT
>Ga0209589_1007947_pt1 | contig 16768 bp, 7 predicted proteins | sample CowpeawhiteBW_FD_187525 | JGI IMG/M metagenome (GOLD analysis project Ga0209589, IMG submission 187525) | Root nodule microbial communities of legume samples collected from California USA - Cow pea white BW (SPAdes) (version 2) | ecosystem: Host-associated > Plants > Roots > Nodule | place: USA...
ATAAAATAAAAAATATATTTGAGATGCGAATGAGTTTCATGACAAAACAAATAATTAAAAAAAATAAAAAATATAATATATATATATATATATATATATATATTTATATATAGGGTTACTTAATTAATTGTGAATATTTTAATAATTTAAACGAGAATGGAGATATGGCGGGGACGGGTAGTATGGCAAGGATATGTACATCCCCATACCCATCCCCATACCCAACTGAAAAAGTCAGAGATTTCCCATACCCATACCCATACCCAGTCAATACGAGGATTTCCCATCAAAACGAGAACGGGTTCGAACAATATCCACAGGAACGGATTTATTTGTCATCTCTACTTGTAGATGCATGCACGTGGAGTAGAATTTGTGGTGCAGATTCCTTCTGCATTCAATACAATTGAAATAATGTCTCTTCTTATCATATTATATATATATATATATATATATATATATATATATATATATATATATATATGAGAGTTTATTTGGAATCGTAATTAATTTACATATTTTATATAATTATATATACACATTTACGTAAACTTACATATTTTATTATTTATATATATATTATAACTGAAAAAAATTATTTTATTATAGTTTATACATAAAAGTATTATAACTTATATTATTTTGCGATAATATTTTTATCGTAATCATTTTAATTGTAAACATTTAATTAATTTTGATTCCCTGAATATTCATAATTTATTTATTTATATATTACATGTTCTTAATTTATACTAAATATAATACACATAAAAAGTAATGCATAAAAATGGTGTTAATATACTGAAAATATTGTGGTTTAAATTTGGAGATATTACATATGGTTTAAATAAATATTCTTTTACAAGTCACTTTTGACTTAAATGAGTATTTTTTTAAACATGAACCATTTAAGGCCAGTAACAAGTATGTCTTATCAAACAACCACTCTTAGATAAAATGGAGAAAAGCTTTTTCAACATATTATAACCTTTTAAAATCAATTTTTATGTTTAATGTTAATATTAGGATATGTGTGTACTAATAAAAATATTCTAGTGAATATCTTGCAAGACTCAAACACATGTAATCAAAGCTATAACAAATAACTATCTTCATATCATTTTCTTCAAACATCATCGTGAAAAATTTTAAAAATACAAAATCTACAAATTTTGAAAACAAATTAAAAAAAATGTAATGATACATGCGTTAACTCGTTCGACCTGTCCTAACTCATTAACCCATCTTATAAGAGACATGTTATCATTTTTGATACATTTATGTTTGACAAATCATTTCAACCCGACCTTTTTTTAATGGACAACTGACGAACCGGACTCAAAATATGATACTTACCTTTTACCACCCTTAGCTTAAACAAGACTACGACATTATTAACATGACTATATTTTAGTTGATATCTAGTTCTTTTGCTATTAAAGTTGTTAGATTTTTATTTTATAGTACACCACTATTATTCCTTTCTCAATATTAATTAAAGTTTTTCTCAACATACAGGAAGATTTTTCTTTTACAAATGTGAATTAGATTTTTTTTTTCAATAAGATTCTCTCGTTATTATTATCTTTTTTGTCTATGTCTGCAATACTTTTTTTTTTTATAATGAACAAGAATGTTATTTTTTTTGCAATGATTTTCTTAGATTTATTTTCTAGTGTTAACCAACAATGTTCATTACGAAAATTTATCATCAGACGTTGATAAAACAAATTGGTAAAGAAAACCCAGTGTCAGTATCACGAACTAACCTTGATTAATATCAACCTAAATAATTGTAATCAAATAAAAAAATTACAGTGAATATTGATTGACAAAAACATTATGAATATTGATTTTTTTTTTATTTTTAACAATTATTTGATATTTAAATAAAAAAAATTAATTTGATAATAGTTAAAATATTTTATACATATAAAAATTTAAAATTTACTAAATTAAATTTGAATTGTCTTATCCAAATAAAAGTTTTATAAAACAAACAAATTTAAAACAAATTTAATTTAAATTAATTTATTTGATGGTTTTAGAAATTATAAACACACAAGGTTAAGTCACATAAGAGAAATACATCCATGTGCATCTGAACTTTAGAAAAAAAAATTTCTAATATCTTTTGTAAAATGTTATTCTTTAGAAAATGTTTTCTAATATTTTACTTAAAAGTTATTACCAGCAACTTCATAGTTTTTAAAACTAGGTTTTGACTTCCCTCCCAGGTTGCCAAAAACAGAAGTAAATAAGGATGCACAACAGAAGCAAGTTACATAATATTAAATTCAACGCAGTAGAAAATCCACCCAATAGCACATTCTACTTAACAAAACTTACATGCAGTGAAATCAAAGAAAGCTACAGAACTTGGGGGATGAAAGCATTAATACAGAGCATCTCCATCAGGTAGATCCCAGTTATCATCGTCTTCTCTCTTGGTTGCTGGAACATCCTCTTTCTTCTGTGCAGCAGTTTTTAACATGGGGCGCCTGAAAATGATGTCAGCCAGAAAAAAGTATCAAAGTTAAACTAATATTTGCTAATGGATATATCTAACAACAAAAATAAAATTTCTGAGCCATCCCGTAGCAATTCCATTCTAGAGGCCAGCAAATAGCAAATAAGCAAAAGAAATTTACACCATTCAACCAACCGCAGACAACATCGGACAGTAAAAAGCTCCATAACATTGAAAGGGAACAAGTAAGCATCATTCTCTCAAATAAATTGGTGTATGAGACTATCATCTCATTGGGTACATAAGAAGGATAAATGAATACCCTGTGTGAGTAAGTACACTATTTTCTAGACACACTTTTAAAATTTATTGTATAGTGATTGCACTCTCCAAATGCTTTATATTTTATATTCTGTTTTATGCTAATTTCCACTTTTTAATTAAAAAATTGCACTTTACTTTTCAACAATTTCAGTACTCTGAAGATCAACTCACACGATCAAGATCAAATCAACATCAAAAGATTTTTAATTTGTTTTGTTTTGTTCTTTAATGTTCTTGCAATTAATTTTTCTTGTTCTTTAATGCTCTTGCCCTTTAATTTCATTGCACTTTCATTTTAAACAATTTCAGTTTCTTAGGTTATGCTCTATATTGCAGAATTTAGATAAACTTAGTTTTGTTTGAAACAATGGCACTCAGGCAGAAACCTCCCTATTGCACCATGACATGCACTTAACCTTCATTGCCCGAGTTAAAGTATCTGGTGGGGGAATTTCATAGAACTCTTGCTCTTCGATCAAAATTTACACTTCGATGTATATACACACTAATACTACAAGTTCTGTCCATTTTAGATACAATCATAAAAAAAAACAAAATAAAAATAGACTAGTCAATAGAGGTGCACAGTGGTAAGGAACTTGAGTTCCAATTGGAAATATGGGATTCTAATGCGAGGTTTATAAGGTTCTGCCAACTTTCTCATCTCCAATGGCACCCTATTCAAAACTACACAACAAAAGCTAACTGTTATAGTCAACTCTGGCCTTATATACCCCACACTGAAAACTAAGACCCCATTGTAGTATTCAAATCCCAACCTTCAAACAAATTTGAACTCACCAAACTTTTCATGATCCTTAAATTTATCCCTCCCCTCACATGAAAACCCACGTATCAAGAGAAGCCTCACATAAAAGAGCCAACCTCACAATCAATCCATCCAAAAGGGAACAGATAAAATTACTCGAATAACTTAAGCACAAACTAATTTGGAGAAATCAAATTTTATTTTTGTGCTTCTGTTCTATCAAACACCTGTTACATAACATTGCAGTAATGAGATTAAAAAAAAAGGAAGGGAGTACCTTTTGCGGTTGCGTTTGGCAGTCTCACGCGCCTTGCGTTTTTTCTCTTCCTGTTTGTTCTCGAAGTACCTCCTCCGCCTACACTCCTGAATGACGCCGGCCTTCAACACCTCTCTGCGGAACCTGTTGAGGAGGCGCTCCTCGGGCTCGTCCTCGGCCACCACCACCTGCACGTTGTACGGGGACTGGAAGAAGAGCGTGTTCGTGTACGCCATGGAGGGGCATATCACAGAGGACAATTCAGAGGAAGAACAAGAGGAAGGAGAAGGAGAAGGAGAAGAAGAAGACGAAGGGTCATATTGCGCAATTAGGGGTTGTGAGGGTTTGTGAGTGGGAGAAGAAGTGGTGGGGTTGAATTGGAGCGGCGGCGCCGGCGTAGAGGGTGGCGGAGGTTTTGTGGGTAAGAAGAAAGAGAGGAAGTTGTTGATGGTGGATGAGGCAGCCATGGGTGATGTGAAGAGATGAGAATAATGATCACTGAAACAAAGTTTATCTGTTATCAGTATCGGTGGAAAACGGGGTTTCTTTTTGCACCCATTGTTTCCTCTTGCAACCCGTAGGGGTATGTAAAAAGACAAAATTAATCCTGCACATCTCCAACCGTATTTCTTCTTTGTATTCTCCCTGTCTTGCCCACCAGAAAATGTAAAGGTGCGAAATTTATGTTTATGTTTTTATTTTCTAATTTTAAAAGTATTTCAAATTTTGTAATTCGATATTTTTTTTTTTTTAAATTGTACAATTTAAAAATAATTTTTTTAAACAAAATTGACATTTGAATTATCTACTATATCTACTCTAAAATTAAGAAACTAAACTAATAGAAAATATACCCATATAACCCTATTTAATTTTTTGACAGCTTTCCAAATAATTGGTTTTTAAGTATTTTCCTTCTTTAAGTTTTTCCATTTCTATGTTGATAAAAGAATTTATTGATTTGCATTGGTTGATTTCAATTTTGATTCACCTACGGACACAAGGACATTACTATTCTTCTTTTCCAAGACAAATTATTGGCATTCTTCTTCCACACAAAAGGACATTTTTACATGGGTAGAAGAAAACCTTTTGGCCTCTGTTCTCTTTCTTCTTTATGAAAGGTTTTTCTTTTTTACTTCTTATACGTTGAACATGGTGTTAAGGGTTAGTAGTTGTTGAAAGTCACTAAGTTGAGTTTTTTTTTCTTCTTCATGGTCTTTTGTTTTTCTTTTTACTTCTTATGCGGTGAACATGGTGTGGATGGTTAGTAGTTGTTGTTTTGTTCGTTGTTTCGTAAATCTATTGGTGTAGGTTGAAGAAAATATTAAACTTTTTTTGTTGTTAAGAAGGTATATTTATTATTTTTTGTTTTTAATTTCACTGTTGTTTGTTTAGTTGCTTCTTCGATGTCCATGATTGTGAATTGAATAAAAGGTAAGATTTTTCATAATGTATATGGTTGTTGATTGAAAAAAAAGTATGACTGAAGATGAAGTTGTCTTGGTTTTTGTACAACATGAAATGAAGATGAGCATAACAGAGTGCCATTCACTGAAATTTTTTCCTGCTTTTGTAGATTAGAGGATTTCAGACCCAAATGACCAAAAGGATCGAAGTACGTGGCTGCATCATAACAAAAACAAGTTATAGCAATTTGATCTTCTATGTCCTCCTTCATATGTTATTGTTTGCAATTAGGCTCATAGGGCTTCTCATAACTCTCAAATAGGATGGCTAAGAAGTTTGAAAACATAAAGGAGGTTGCTTTTTGTTCTCAAATAACTTAAGGTATCTAAAGTATGATACATGCTTAACTTATTATATAAATTTTGATTTTTATGAAGTGTGGTTGCTATGAACTTTCATCTAAAATCATAGAAAATTGGGGACTTTGAGAATTGGATGAAGATCATGGAATATGATTGTAAAAATATCACCACAAAATATCAAATATCATTGTGTAATTCTAAGTATCTAATTCTTTTTCATTCGTTTTTTTATTCTAAACATAATACCAAATATCATGTATTAGTTTTAGATTACCATTTCACTTTGTTGTAGTAACAGACTTGAAGAAAGAAAGATTGATCATTATCCTTATTATCATGTGTTATCCTTAGTGAAGTGTGACAAGCTTATTACAGATGATCTTTGTTCTTTTTAATGGTAAAATCTTTTCTATTTAATTAAACTTATTTGTTTTGGGGGTGTAATTTTCATGTTTTAGATTTTGTTTTATGTGTGATTGATGAGTGTGTCTTGACTGTTGGAAGTGAAAATGTGGATTAATGTTTTTTTGGCTATGAAACTAGCTTGAGTTTGATGGACATGTGTGTTCAAGAGAAGAATCTCATTTTTTAGCATTTGAGGTTTTTTTCTCTTAAGTTCTTTCATGCTTTGTTATTGCCAATTTTAGTTGGTATCCAATTTATCCAGTTTTTTTATGCACTTAATTTTGTTTGCATTTTATCTCAAGATGTCTAATTATTTAAATTTGAAAGTGAACAAATTGTGCATGATGGGGGTGGATATAATTAGCCTATCAGTTGGACCAAATAGTCTTCTATCAAACACCAAAACTATGTGTTTGGATCCTTTTAATGCTACACTTCTTGAAGATGTGAAAGTTGGCGTGTTTGTGGCACAAGCTGTTGGAATCGATGGTCCTTTCCCCAAGTCATTAGTTTCATACACTTCATGGATAGCAATAGTAACAGCTACAATTGATGATCATAGATATAAAAACCATTTGATCTTTGGAAATGGAAAAAACTTAGCTGGAATTGGGTTATCATGTGAGTTCTTAAAATTCTGTTATGTTTCTTAAGATGCAATTTTCTTACTAAGTTATTCTTGATCAACCTCTACCTAATGTGTTGATTTATGCCTTTTACATGTTGTGTTGACCGCTTGAATCGGTTTTGTGCAATTATATTCTTTACTAAGTTGGTTTCAAATATATGTTTGAAAGAACATGTATATAGCTAGCATTGAATTATCTCAATAGGTGGTAAAAAGGTGTGTTATTCAATTCCTATTTTACTTTTTCATTGTGCTAATTGTCGTGTTTATACTTGTGGTATTCTTTATCTGAACCTCTTCTAATATTATGACAATTTCATACAAACCACTATATTTTTGAAAGAGCAAATGTATATTACATGCTATGATGTTTTAATAAAGAAAAGGAATGATTATAGTGATGTAATAGTATATTACTCTAACAATAATTGAAATTATATTTTAGGTTTAATTACTTTTTTGGTCCTAATTTTTTTAAGTTTCAATTTGGTCCTAATTTTTGAAAAATTGATGCAATGTGGTCATTTTCATTAACTTTCTTGAAACAGATCAAGGATTTTTCATCAAAATTGAAGTTATTAATAATGATGATTTGCTTTATTGATTTAATTAACATAATCACAATGTCAATTTTGATAAAAAAAATTCATTGATTCGCTTCAAGAAATTTAACAAAAAAGACTAAATTGCATCAATTTTTTAAAAAATTGGGACCAAATTAAAACTTAAAATAACTGGAGGACCAATTTGACACTTTTGGACAAAAATTGGGACCAAAAGAGTAATTAAACCTATATTTTATTGTTATGCTATTTTTAGGTACTTATGGTTACTGTGTATTGTTGTGTTTTATATGATTTACAAAGATAAATCATTTAACTATACTTTCTTTATTAGCCGTTGAAATTTGAAAGTGTATTATCTTATAAAATTTTTCATGCGTGTCATTGGTATTTACACCTTCATTTAGAAGTAACATATATATGTCCAAAGTAAGTTTAGTATTTGATTAGTTGACAAAATGTTGTTTTTGTTTACAGTGGTTCATCAATCCAACAAAGTATCTAGCTCATGTAAATGGAGGCACACAATTGTCCACTGTTGTTGATGGAACTCTCACTTAGTAATTGCTTATAAACATGGTAATGTATTATATTTTTTGTTAGTAATGTATCAAACTATACCAATTTCTTAGGCTTTGTAGGCGTTGTTCTTGAAATTCTACCATTATAATTCTACCTTTAATGTATACTTTCATTACGTGAATTACTAACTGAAACTCCAATTTCAATTGGAAAAGCACTACCAATACCTACAATGTCTAAATTTTATCCTATATAATTTCTCACTAGAAAATTTTCCAAACAAGTACTAAAATAAATTATTTGTCTCAGTTACAACTTATCAAGCAGATTGACAAAGAGAAGTAATGTTTACAGTTTTGGAGTTGTTCTTTTGGAAATGGTAACAAGTGAGCCAATTATATGAAAAATGCTTGAAAAGACTCACATAAGTTAATGGGTTAGCTCCATATAAAAAAGATTACCAACTCAAGATTAAAGGAAGATTTTGAAACTAGCTTAGTGCAGAGAATTGTTGAAATAGAATTTCACAACTGAATTGGTCTTATGCTAGATAGAACCTTTTCTCATACTAGAAAAATGTTCCTACAAATTTGTGATGTGTTTCAGTTTTGTGTACCTGAATCTATTATAATTTTGCATGTTAAATTTTTTATCTTTTTATTCATCATTCTTATGTTTTATGTTTTAATTTAATGTTTTGTAACCATGACTCAATCTTTTACATGGTTATTTTGAATGCTTTATGTTCATTTATCAACATCACTTATAAAATATAAAAAGTAATTTTATCATGAGTTATAAAATATAAATGATAATTAAATTATAAATATAAAAAGCAGAACTAGAAAACATAAAAAAAGTTCAAACCTTGAAACGAAACCTTTATATAATGTGCATACAAAATCGGTTTATTATGGTTTGGAATGGAGTGGCAACAAGAGTTGAAAAAGTGTAAAAAGGAGTGATACTGAAACATCTTATGAGTTGATGTTGGCAGATGCACATTATGACACATTATCAACTACTCTAAAACCTAATAATTTTTTTATAAAAAGCACTTTCTTTTTATAAAGCGTAATATGATACTTTAACCTTCTCTTTTAACCCATTTTGACCCGCTCACGTGTCACTCCTATGTGGCATTTATTGTTTTTTTTAATTAATAAAATGAAGGTGATATGACGCGGTAATGGAGTGTCCTTACAACACCTAAAGCAAGGAACAAAGAATGCAAAGGTATTAGGCATTGTGCAAGGAATTTTTTGAGATTGCTGATGTTGCATGCAAATTTGAAACTAAAACAAAAATGTTGTTTAAGCAATTAATGTATGGGCGAAACCCATTGAGGTTAAGTATGGGTGAAACCCATTAATGTAAGCCCCATAACATGAGCGGCCTCATTGACCTTGACTTCCCAAGCCCGGTAGCAACTCAACCCACAATTGTTCATGGTCCAAATGCAATCAAACGAAAGGGAAGGCCACGTACGTTAAGGATGAAATTCAAAGTGTAAAAGTATTCAAAGAAAAAGAAGTCGGTGACAACCACGAGTCAAATATGCACCAACAGTATTATAAGTCAATCTTTCACAGTAATCCTTTAATGTAATTTGGGTGGTTCCATTCATCTAACAATTTTAAATTATTTATGTAGCCAATCGTTAACAGTGATGTTTGGAATGGCGACATGGATGTCCATTGTGATAAATGAGTTTGTTTAAATTACATTATTTTAGCAATTACTTCGAAGACGACACCCATTTCATAATAATAATATCATTATTGAATGTGCCAGATCTCGGTTATGTGTCCTTCTTAACATCTCTATAAAGCAATGTTGTTAACAATTATATTTCCAACAGACGAAACAAGGTGCTCTAATTAAAGAATTTTTGAATGTGTAAATTGGGTCAATCTAAAGCCACCATAAAAAAACTAATGTGTTTAAATTTCACAGGTACTAGATTCATCATAATGCATACTTTTTTAGGGAGGAGGTTCTTTGTAACTTGATGACAATTATGATGACATTGTCAAACAACATCTCTTTATTCGGTCTTCGTTTAACAATGACATTATATCACTTTCAAATATTTATAAGACTTCCATACTCTCTACTATAAACATAGTATTTTAAGGACAAGTTTGATTTCATCAGCATTAATTGCCTTTTTGCACGACAATATACATCTTCTTCATGTATAGTTTTTGTACAACATTATATGGTTTTGTTTTGCAATTGACCTTATATGGATAAGTGTTTAAACAAACTTTATTAGAAATAAACCATGGTATTATGAAAATAAAAATGATGATACAAATATATATATATATATATATATATATATATATATATATATATATATATATATATATATATATATATATATATATATATAGGTTTTTTAATGAAAATAAATCATTCATAAAAATGGAACAAATACAATTATTGTCTTTTTATGTTACAATATATGTCTTCCTTATCTTTTCTTTTTGTACAACTGAAGTATCAAGAACTTCATCCTTCCTGTATTATATGCACTTTCTATATTCCACTTTCAATGTTTAAATCATTGATATTCATTCGATGTACGAGAATATTGAATTCAAATACATGAATTTCAATTTCTATTAGGTGTCTTTTTGTGTACGACAATCGTATTCTTCAAGCTAATTTTTTGTGTAATAATGGACATACTAAATTTAACTCAAAGTTATCATTGTACTTCCAATATTTTAATGTCATATACCCGAACATGTCAATCAATGATGTTAGCAAAATTTGTGCAGTCCTACTGTTGTGAGTAGAAATTTTAAAGTACCACATCAAATAACTGTCTTTTCCAAATACGATAGTCATGTTACTGGTTTATATTTTGTGTACAAGTTTCTTAATCAACGTCCACCAAACTCCACCAACTGTCATTTTAATTTGTTGATATAAATGACTTCCTACTATCTCTTTTTTGTCAAACTTTCATGTCAATAAAATTTGTTCAACTATTATTGATGAAATTCAATTATTTTTGACTGTCATGTCTCTTAATATATCAAACTAAAACATTTAGAGTAAAGTATAGTATAATAAACATTTACGGTAAAAGTGGACCCTGCAAATGCTAATTGCATTAATTGCCTTTTCCATGCACAAAAGGAGTCTGCTTGTTTTACATTTGTGGTACAAAATTCATGTCCCAACAATTCAAGAATATTCTAAATGAAAAATAATTCCCACATCAACCACTTCCACTTCAACATTCATTCCATCCATGATAATTAAAAACAACAATCAAATCTATGTTACCACATCAATAATTTTTGCGAACTTAATTTCTTGGGGCCATACCCTGTGTAAGAAGATCGTATTGCACGACTTTTGAAGTGTACCTGTCAATCAAGATTCTTCCTAACATACATATTGCTATGTGGTAAATTTGGCTCCTCGGCACCGTTTATATCTTTTCTCAAGTCTTCATCACTTCCACTTGCAGTATCAACCTTAAATTGTGGGGATTTAACACCAACATAAACACTACCACGTGATTCACAGAATTTGTTCCACCTCAACCTTACTGTAGAACAGTTCGCAGGAGTCTTCAAGTGCGTGCGTAGTTGATGTGATTATTGTCCACCTTCACTATGAAAATGGACTTCATAATTTCCAAATTTTTCGTCCTCAATATCCGCTGAACGAATAACATGATTTGATTCTTTGGTTCTTTAGTCTTTCTCTCATGAACCACAACTTCTAAATTTGCTACGGCTCATCAAAATTCAGTTATTTCACGTTCTTGGTTTTCAATAAAAACCTTAACTTTGTCCTTCTTTGTGGCTCCACCTGGTCTACCATATTGTCTCTTACTTCTGTCAACTTGATGACCAAGTAATTCATACACTTCTCTCACTACTGCATAAACAAATTACTGCTTTGACACATAAAGATCAAGAACTATTTGTCAAATAGGTAAAACAAAAAAGCTTATTTCAAAAATCAAACATTAACACATCACTCTAACTAAATGAACCCCATACAACTTACCACATTCTTTTCCAAACTACTCTTTAAAACAATGTCACCCACTTTAATATTCATTCTAAGCAACAACCTTGAAAATTTATTTCCCACGCATGCACCCTTTCTCTTGACAAATAGAAAGTGATCAAAAGTACAAAGCTGAAACAAAACAAATAAAGCATATGTAAATGAAACAAAATCATTAATAAAATGTTTTTGTAATGTTCATGTAACTAACTATGAATAAATAAACTCAACTCACAACATAGAAATACACACAACTGCACTGTATTTTCTTTTTTCGAAGGTTAGATAATTTGTTTAACGTATGATATAGGTCTTTTATTATTCCTCCTTTTCAAGTTTGATGATTATACCATTTTCACCATTTTTACGTAAATAAGTGAGTTCAAATATATGCAAGTTTAATAAATATTTCTGTTCTCTCCTAGGAATTTATACTTTTTGTTTAGTGCTCTACCTAATAATTATTTATATTTTATCTATAGTGTCATTTTCTTTTAACCAATATATTATTAGGAATTTATACTTGTTTAGTGCTTTACCTAATAATTAATTTTATTTTATCTAGTGTCAATTTCTTTTAACCAATATTTGAAATATATTTAAATTTCTCAAGTAACTTTTTTTTATTATAGAAATAAATGTGTTTTCAATATTTTGAACTGTTTTCTGCCATCACACAATTTTAAAAAAATTAATGAATACACTTATAAAAAATAATTGATGACACCTGAATAATAAAATTCAATGGTAAAATAAAATTAAAATACTTAATTTACAGTATACACTTACAAAAGATATTGAATATTAAAATATAGAAATGATACATAGTGATAACGCAGATTAGTTCAATCCAGTTAAACACGTCTCTAATTTGGATTGAAAAATGCGGTCGAACCAGCTTGCTTCTCTTTCGAGATGGCTCAATCTTCAGTGCCGCTGGTTGCTGCAATATGATCAAGTGAGATTCAGTACGGAGCACCTACACAGCAAAAGGAACTTTTCTACCCACTTGTTTATAGAGTTATCAGCATAGGCAAAAGACTTGGGATTAGGGAGAGTCCCAAAATCTAACTGATTTATGTTTTGGAGAAATAAAACATTATTTTAGATTTTAATTTATAAAATAAAAAATTATGGATTATTAAATTAGTCATTATTATAAATATAAAACTATAATTAATTTTAAAATATACATAAAAATATTCTCGAAACTTATAAATTGAAAAGTGCTCAAAACAAAACCACACAATTTTTAATCCTAATACAAAGTTAATAAATAGAATAAAAGTAATAATACAAAAATAGAAAGAAAAACATACTAACTAGAAATTAAGATAAAAAAATTGATACATATAAGCTGTATGAGATTCAAGAAAAAGAATTTGTCAACAGTAGAAAGAAGAACTCTAAAATAAAAGAAAGCATGAAAAAAAATAAGTGTAATAGTAAATGAAGATGAAAAAGAAAATAGAAATCAAAATTGATTATTATAAAGAAAAAATATAGCTAATTATGATCTCCTTCTTAAAAAAGTTATAATTTATTGAAAAAATGTTTTTAGCTCATTACATGTCATTTTTAATACCAATAAAAATTAACATACATGAATAATAATTCAATTAAATTTTATTTTCAAATACAAAATTATAATTAAGTTAATAAACACATATTATTATTAAAAATAATAATAATTTAGTTAAATACCATAAATAATTTAAAAAATAATCCAAAACATTAGAAAAAATTAAGTTCAGTTAACACCCGTGTATATATATATATATATATATATATATATATATATATATATATATATATATATATATATATATATATATATATATATATATATATATATATATATTAAATTAAATTATTTGATTATGTAAGAAAATAAAATAAGAGATAAAGTTTTTAAAAAGTTTTATAAAGCCAATTCAACTCCCTTCTTGGCTAAACCAATCATTTCATTACTTACACATATGTGATGGGACGATATGAATTCTTTGATAACTGTAAAGGCATGATGGTTCTTTTACCCAAATAACTTTGTTGAGTCGGGGTAAAAAGGTTTCTTTCATCTATAAAGCTTTGACATGAGCTTAGCAAGTGTGCTCTTACCCAAGGCTTTGTCGAGCAGGTAAAGTTGTTTCATGTAAGTCTATGGAAAGTAGAGGAAAGACCCTTTCCAAGAGGCGTTGTCGCGTAGGAAAGGTAGAGTGATTGATTATGAGAGAATGTTATATTGTTTGATATTACTTAATGGTAATATGTGTTACAGATGGCAGCAATTGTCCCGTGGCAAAGGTCGGGTGGGCCGAATCACAATCAAATCATGGCGCTTGAGCTCATACGCTTTTAAGTAGAAAGAGTTGCACCCTGACTAATAGTTATAACTTTTGGCCAAGTGGTAAGCGCTCGATCTAACAATTGGAACTAGAGCTGGTTAATTGCACTCTAATCGATTAGAAAGATCCTGATATGTCTAATACATCTCAAACCTTTGCTGAAGGGGCATCCATTAAAGGTCACCTTTGTTTGCTGGTGAAAACTATCCTTTTAGAAAATTAGAATGAAATTTTTTCTTAAATCAGTGGACAAAGGGGTTTGGGATGCTGTGGTAAATGGACATTTTCAACCAATTAAAATTGTGGAAGGCAAAATTGTCCCCAAAGAATTCTCATAGTGGACTTTTGATGAGAATAAGAGGGCACACTATGATGTTAGAGCCAAGAATATTATATCTCCTGCACTAACTTTGGATGAATTTTACAAGGTATCTGTGTGTGAATCAACCAAAGAAATGTGGGATGTCTTGGAAGTAACTCATGAGGGCACATATGAAGTCAAAAGATCAAGGAAGATCACTCTCATTAAGGAGTATGAGATGTTCAGAATGAAGGCTGGAGAAAGCATATGCAATGCTCATAAAAGATTTACACATATAGTAAATCATCTCCTAGCTCTTGGTAAAACCTTTGACAAAGAAGAACTCAACATCAAAATTTTGAAGAGTTTAAATAGGACATGGCAACCCAAAGTAACAGCAATATCTGAATCTAGAGATGTCAAAATGAGTTTTAACCCGTGAGCCAACCCGGCTCACCACGGGTTTGAGCTGTGAGATCCAGGAAATTTATGAAAATTAATAATTAATGGAATAAAGAAATGGGGGGTTGAGACTATCTTAGGAGAATTCTTTGATGAATCCTAGACAAGAAACAATGTGAACCTAAGCGGTTTAGAGCACTTAATTATGTTGAAGGGACTTGGGTTCAAGTCTCGAGCAGGCCATTAGTAGATTTATTTAATTTTGTTTTAGTTTGCAATTATATTGTGAATGTGATAGCATGATTTAGGTGTATGCGAATGGGTAAATTGACATGAATAATGTGATTGGTCTGTTGGTTTGCATGTGGTTGAGGGGTTGGAAGGGATGTGGGTTCGAACCTTGGGTTGAAGGAAATGGACCCTCTATATTTTTGTGTTTTGTTAAGTGATGAAAAACCTAGAAAACTATAGAAATTCCCTAAGGAAACAGAGAGGTGTCAGTTAGGTGTAGTAATCAAGAGTAATGGTTATTAAACTTAAAAATATTAAATTAATTTCGTTTTTTTTATTTTATTAATTTGGGCTGAATTGGGGAGAGGGAAAGGAGTGTGTGAGAAAGTAAAGAGTTAGAGTGAGTGATAGCAAAGGGAAACAGAGAGGAGGCTGGAAATTTTCGTGGTCTAGAGGGAGAGAGTGAGGGTTGAAGGGAGTTGAAGAAGATACCTTTAGAGGAGGCTTTGGACAACAAGCACCAATCGTTAAATTGCTATAAGAGCAAGGAAAAATCAAGTAAGGGGAGCTGTTCATGTTTGTTATTCGTATTTTTACTGTTCTGGAATGATTTTGTGGCTTGATAGTAGATGTTTATCATTTTCGCGTGGAAATTCGTAAATTCTGGGAAAAACTACCAGAACCGCCTGACGGCTAAGAGTGCTCCGCCAGGCGACACAACATTTTACAGTGTGTTTCTGGGTTCTGTGATGAACCGCCTGGCGGTCATGGAGGACCCGCCAGGCGACGCACACTGGAGCTGCATAATTTGACCTGTTTTTGATGTTTTTGGAATATGCTTGGACTGCTGCGCTTGTATGATACAAATAATATGTTATTGAGGTGATTAGGAATTGGTGTGTGAGAATCTGATGGATATGGGGTTGGGTGCAAACCCAGGATTCCTATGGAGTATGTGCGATTGCTATTGTGATGTGTGTGAACCGGCAATATGATAATAAGAAGCTTTAATCAGTTTGTATAAAAATTGAACAGTGTGTGTTGATGTATGGATACATGTAATTGAATCTGGGATGAGAAATTTAATTGGGAAAAACTAGGGATAATAGATTTTGCAGAGGTGAGGGAACCTGAATGGTTCTGGAATCACTAATGCGCCGCCCGACAATACCTGATATACCGCCAGGCGATTCCGAGCAGCCAGTAGCGGGTTGGCATGTCTAGTGGATTGGGGTACGCGGTGAGGAGTCAAACAAAAATTTAAAGTTATGAGAGTTGGGGATGATTGTTAGAATAAAATGAGGTACTTGTGTGATGTAAGAGAGTGATAACGCTGTCGTTGACGCGTTCAAATTAATACTACTTATCTATAACAACTTCAGTATTGTTAAGAAAGTAGTCAACAAAATAGTAAGGGTAAAGTAACCCAAAGTCGTCTCCCAACGAACACGGAATTGATTTTTAACAAATTAGTTCTTATAAAACTATACAAAGCGGTTAGTCAAACAAAATAAAAAATATAGGGGATTCAGATAAACAAAGATAGAAATAAAATTTAAAAGATAAAAAGAAATAAAAACAATAGAAAAGAAAATAGATTGATTCCATTGCCTTTTCAAAATAGATTCATCATCGGTTATCTAAAGATTATTGCTCAATTAATTATTGTTGTAGATTTGCAAATTAATCAATGTAAAGTCTCAATTAATTTGTTGGCGTTCTCACTTTTAACCAAAGTA